>CENJ01036433.1_pt1 | contig 58242 bp, 58 predicted proteins | sample 356161 | NCBI WGS metagenome assembly CENJ01 (sample SAMEA2619531, study PRJEB7988) | marine metagenome | biome: marine biome (ENVO:00000447); feature: surface water layer (ENVO:00002042); material: "saline water (ENVO:00002010), including plankton (ENVO:xxxxxxxx)" | depth 5 m
TTACCAAAATCTGTCGATTTACTTACAAAATTGCAAGTTGAAATTCTGTTGATGTATACAGATGCAAATCTGGTGCCAACAACTGTATTTTGAAACTTACCCGCCCAAGAATACGATCTATTTCATATACTTATTTAAAAAAAAGCCTTTGAATGCAAAACTCTGTGCCGCTTTACCGGCATAGCATTGCCGCTAATGATTGCCGGAATGTCAGTATTGCGTCACCTCAAACTAAGGATCATACTGGTAATATGACGAGGCTACCGATAAACATAATGTTATTTATTAAAATCATTTTGGTGATCGATTTCGCATACAGCTCCAATGAAACGCCTCTTCCGCAATCAAAAAAAATCTTAATTACTCAAATAAAAGAATGGGTTGCAAAAGAAAAAAACATTAATCAAGCAGATATTAAAGTTGCTGCGCTCGATCGCCGCCTGATAGTGCCAGAATGTCCTACTTACTTTGACATCAGCTTTCCGTTTTCTTCTGATACTCAACAAGTTCGTGTCAATTGCTCAGAAATTGGTTGGAAAGCATTTATTAGAGTGTCTATTGAAGGCGCAAAAATGTTTTACGTATACAAAGATGACTTCCCAAAAGGTCACCGCATCCAAAAAGTAGACATTGAACTCGCCGATGAAAACAGGGTGGGGCACAATTCTGGGTTAATAAAAAATGTAGATGCGATAAAAAATCAAATTCTCAAAAGGTCAGTTTTAACCGGTCAACTAGTGCGACTTCAACATTTATCACGCAGTGTCGAAGTATATGTTTTAAAAAAGGACAAACTTACAGGTGAACCTCTTATGGCTGATGACTACGTACGCACTTTGCGTCCTGTTGCCGGAGCATCTGCCGCTCAGAAGTTCCCAGAGAGATTACTTGAAAACGCCCTGATCGCTCGGAGCTTGCCAGCAGGTTATGTTTTGCAAGAAAGAGATCTGAAGCAACGCCGCCGAGTTCTTGTCGCTCAAGAAACCTTAACCAGAGGGCGATTATTGTCTCCTTCGAATGCTCGAATGGAGGACTACTATGGTGATTTGCTCCCTGACGCTATGCTTTCAACAAAAGGTATCGAACACCTGGAGGTGATAAGAACAATCCAAGCAGGAAGTCCACTGCGCGAATCTGACGTTAGGGTGGCAGCTTTAATAAACAAAGGAGATACTGTAAACTTGAGAGTTGGTCGTGGATCCTTATTGATCACCGTATCAATGGAGGCATTGGAAAGTGGCAAGTTGGGGGAGCAAATAGTTCTGCTGAATCCGGAGTCCGGAGAAAAAGTAAAGGCCGTTGTGTCTGGGATTCGCACCGCAAACGGTCTTTAAACTGTTCTAAAAACGCGTTACTATTTGCGCCAATTAAATGCCACTTTCATTAAAGAAAAGCGGCAAGGTGCCGAATATTAGTACAATGAGGGAGAAAATTAGGTTAAACTACCTTAAAGGATTAGGGATATGGCAAACACAATTTCTAGTGTTGGACCAGCAGCAGCACAGCTAAAAGCGGCCGCTGATGCAGCCGAAAAGCTGAAAAAGGCCAGCGAGGCCCTTGATACTCCTGCGGAGAAAAAGGAAGCAGTTACTCATCAAGGAGATCAGTTGATATTAAGCAAAGCAGCCGAAGAGGCATTAGCCGCTGCTGAATTCGACGAGGCAAAGGTAAATGCAATCAAAGCTGCTTTAAAAGAAGGTAACTATCCTTTAAACGAGCGTAGGATAGCTGAAAATTTTCTCGCCATAGAAATGATGATTGGAAATACCTAACTCACTGTCAACCAAGGCCAAGGCTGTGTAGTACTTTGGTCTTACTGAAGAAAGTATTAGCAGATAATGCCGAGTACAGAAACAGAGTACATCTCGCAGACCTTACACAAAGCAAACGCACTGAAATCAGTTCTCTCAAATGAATTCGAGTCGCTCAAAGACCAAAATCTAGAACTTTTCGAAACCCTTCAAAGCCAGAAGCTTGAAATCCTTGATTTTTTGGCAAGCGAAGAGCTTTTGGAACGCATAAAGTCGTACACTAACAACAAGGATGCCTTAGCAGATAATGTGTCCCTTTGGCAGCAGGTTATAGATTTGATGAAAGAGTGTAAGGAATTACATATTCGTAATGAGATACTTATTAACCGAAAGCTAGAAACTATTCGTGGCGCCTTACACACCATCCAGACACCAGATCCCCTCAGCAGCGTAGAAGTTTATGACAGGCTGGGTAAAATTCGTTCTAACAGCCGCAAAAACTCGGTCGGTAATGCCTAGAATTGGCTCACTAATTTGATTTTTTTCTGCGGTAACTTTCCGGTTCAATTCCTTTAAGCCAGTATACCCAAGACAATATTACAGCCACTGCTACATAAAGATTTTCAGGAATCTCTCCCTCTAAATCAAGTTGACTTAATAAAGCTACGAGTTGTGGATCTTTTGCAATATGAACCCCTTGACGCTGCGCCTCAGCGATAATTGCTTCTGCAAGTTCGTCTTGGCCCTTAGCGGTAAGCATAGGCACTGGGTTCTTACCGTATTCAATCGCTACCGCTTTCTTCACCGGCTTATACGTCATGTAATTACATCCACAACGCCACCAGGACTGAGAGGCTTCGCTCCATCTAAACCCGCTAAGGGCCTACGAGCATGATGAACCGTCATCTTACCCAGAGCCAGCCCGAATTCCTCAAGCTGTCGATGGAGCTCTCCGGAACTCGACCGAGCTAATTTGGCTATATCAAAACGAGCCGCCCACATCTCCATATCTAAACGAAGCGACGATTTTAAGGTTGTTTTAAGCCACAACTCACCCAACACGGAACTATCTGTGTGAAGATTAATGACCCAATCTGCGTTTGTCTCATTTTCGCCGCCAGAATCACGCTGAAATTCAATCTGAACCGGATTCGCATCGTTAAAAGGCAAAACAAAGCTATATGATAGTGCGCGGTTCTGTTGTGCCTGTAGACTCTCTACTTGGCGGCTCTCAATCTCATCGACCGCAGATTCCAATTCACGTGCGATTATCGATTGCGGCGGTTGTGCCCTCAAAATAGATTTTAAAATCTGCTTGAGGTCCATAGGGACAAGGAGCTGACGACCAACCCGAGCTTCCGTGAACAACCCGGATGCAACAAGTGCCCGTTTTACTGCCTCAGGCGAGAGCCTAGCCATACTCTGAATTAGCTGTGCTAACCAGCTTGAATTTTCACCCGCGGCAATCTGTTGCAGACTTAATAAGGAACTCTGAGGAGAAAACAATTGTGTTAATTTCGACTCCTGGGGCGGTCGGAAAAGCAGACTCATCAACCGAGACCCCGGCGTAGCTAGGGCCGATACTGCCGCGGAGGATACCAGCGGTTGAAGTGATGTGGAGTTGTTTATAACGCGGAGATCGATCTTGTCTCCCGTCTTTAATTGCTCGCCAATCAAAGTGGCGAGGTCTCTGTTTCCTATTACGAGTTCTCTATTTCCGATAGAAAGCCGCATCTCTTCGCCTCGCATGCCTACGACCGCACGCACAATTTGCCCATCACGTAACGACAAGTCGCGAGCAACATCCTCGGTTATATCAATAGACACGGTGCCCTCAAGAAAAATAGGGGTAGGCCTCACTGCGAAATTGACTTGCTCAGGACCTAGCACCTCAAAGCCCTCTTAACGCCAACAATAATTCGCCTACTTTTATCTTTTAATGAGCTCCACATACTACTTTATGGGTACTGAACCCAAGACTTTCGCTCTGCGCTAGCTGCCCTTTTTTCGTTCAGAATACCGCTTGAATTAGTAAACACAACGTTATGGATGTCTTCTGCCGTGGGGAGTTTTAATTGCTTATTGGCATACATCCAATTGGGATTTTTACGTTTGAATGCATGGGGATTCGCGAGAACTATAGCTTGACGTAAAATAGATTTTCTCACCGGATTGTCAACCATAGTGTTTGCAATTATGCGATCTAGGGTGTCACCTTTCTTGGTGATGTATCTACCGTCGGCAAAAGCCTCTGCGAGTGTCGGCGTCATTAATCGAACATCCTTGATTAGCTGAGCAAGAGCCTCTTCTGGACTTTCAGCAAGTGTTGAGACAGATGAAAATAACAAAGAAATCAAGACGACCGGCATAAAGCCCTCGGTACGTTTAAGTATAGGTAGTTTAAATTTCATCTTTTCCCTCCGTATGCACTCAAAAATAAAGCGCCACTAAATTTTCGTTTGCCTGCGAGCTGGTCCAACGCGGACCCGCTATATGTCTCAAGACAGCACTGTGACGACTTACTGACTCTACCCTTGCAAGAGCTAAGGTCGATAGTGCCGAAGAATTAACTGCGGCATTCAAAATATTTGGATCACTGCTCAACAAAAACTGATCACCAACTGTAACTCCAGCGAGTGAACCGGCATTGATGGAAGCTGTACCATTGGCGCCATCCGCATTTTCAAGGTGATAGTATTGTGCCACGCACGCCATGGACTCAGTAACTTCAGACAACATCTGCTCCGTCGCAACAGTAATCTGGTGCTTGAACTCAGGTGGAATTGCTGTTTTAGCGTAACCTTTCTTCAATCGTGGGTAGTTTAGCGTAACTGTCTTGCGCCACATTGGAGTATCAAACTGCCGATCTACTAGTTCAAATTCCAAATCAATTCTTGACCCAGACCATGGGGCGTTATCACGCGCATATTCAGGGAGCTTGCTCAGGTTGTACGCCCCTAAGAACTTCCTAAAGGCCTGCTGTCCAGACCCGCCCTCCGCAGGGTAATATGGATTCGGTGGTATGGTGGGGTCGTTAGTAGGATCGGGGCCGTAAGTACCGCCTCCAAATCCATCTTTCAAAATAGGAAAAATAGACCAAGCGCCCGCTGAAACACCCGACCATTCAGCAAAGCCCAGAGAAAATTCAACAGCAGACTTGCTAGCCTCAAAACCCCTTCTGACGACATCCATTATTTCGTGCGGCCCGTTATTAACCGCGGGATTATAATCGCTCACCTTTACGTCGAATCGATATGGTACTTTGTTGCTGGAAGCGCCAGAAACAAGATTGTCGTAATTGGAAGCAAATCTCACTTCGGGCCTCGCCGTCCAAGACGATGAGGCCCTAAATGATCCGATCACAACATCTTCTGAAAGTGCCGCAATCTCGCTGAGATAGTGATCCCCTAAGCGTTTATTGTCGCCAATGTATTCAACTCGCACTACTGCCTCGCGGCGCAGTTCCGGACGCGCTCCCGGGCAAGTTCGGTCGGATAACATTGAGGCCTCTACTCTCGCCACTGGAATCCCTGCCTCTTCCAAGTAAGAAAGCACTCGAACCCCACGCACATTATTACTGCTTGACATTAGGGTGGATTCATGAAGAACCCCTTGATCGTCAATATATGCAGCACTGCCCAAAGTGACCTCAGATTCCATTGCAAGGTCAACGAGTGCTTGTTTTATTGCCTCCAATTTTTCTTCAGCAGAAAATGTTTGTGCTGGCAAAGTGTTGCAAGAAAATAAAAGTGCCGCAGTTACCGCACCCGCCTTAACGGGAGTCAGAGCTGTGGGGAAGTCGCATTTATTCCAAAATACTTTTGTGAAACGAAACATGTCCTCTTCCTACCGCAATTCACACCAATATCAAACTCCCCTTTTCACGCTAACTGGCTTTGATTGTGCCATTTGAGAAGGAGTTTGAGCTGTTTTCCGAACCGCTGCTGAATTGTTACGCGACATTTGATCTATATACAAATGTCTCAAATCATCAACTATAGAACGACTTAAAGACAAAGTCACCGTATATGTATCATCACCCACCGGAGTGATAGATACAAGCTGCGCACCATAAATTACGCCCTGAACTCTCGCCCTAAAGGTATCGCTTTGCACAACCATTTCCCCTACTGTAGTGTTTACGTCAAGATATTGACCATAAACCTGCTCCAGCAAAGAGCGATAGGCATCTAACTTGGAAGCTCGAATCGACAGTAGCCTCTGTTGTGCCGGATTGTCATTCATTTGAACGCTAATTACTGCATAGCCAGTAGCCATTATATTTTCCGTCTCACTAACCATGCTGCGCATGACAGCAGAAGAGTATTCAGTAGTTGTCGTTGTGCACCCAGCAAAAAGAAAAGTAATTATGCCCAGACTGACGCTACTTATTAAATTTATACATTTTTGTCTCATACTACACCCGATAGATAATTTTGATGGGTTTTTTTCTCACCCGATAAGCGGTTTTACGCATTCTCGCAGTAAGGACTCTAGTGTTAAGATCGACAGTTACGGATCAATCTTTAGAACGACATTAATCTGCTCCTAGTAAACATAATTACTAACGAAATTACGGCATTTTTTTGTGGCACAGTTATTGCTTTGAGTTAACTTAACACATTTATTTTTATTCAGGTCTTTTTTAAGACTCTGATTTTATTGGAAAAGGTAATAATGGCTGCCGCTATACTGTCAAACATACGACAGGACCTGTCGAAATTTGAACTCTCTGGTTTAGGAGTTCCCGCGCTCGTCCTTCTTATTTTATGTATGTTAATACTCCCTTTACCTCCTTTTTTATTGGACGTGCTTTTCACGTTTAACATAATGATCGGCCTCATAATCATTATGGTGGCAATTAATAGCTCCACGCCTCTTGATTTCTCTGCTTTTCCCTCAATCTTGCTGATTGCAACTATGCTCAGGCTTGGATTAAATGTAGCCTCGACCCGACTAGTTCTAATGAAAGGTCACGAGGGACCAGATGCAGCTGGTAACGTTATCGAGGCATTCGGCAACTTTGTAATCGCTGGTAATTACATAGTTGGTTTTATAATTTTTTCCATATTAATGATCATAAATTTTATTGTTGTAACGAAAGGCGCGGGGCGAGTCTCTGAGGTCATAGCGCGTTTCACGTTAGATGCTTTGCCAGGGAAGCAAATGGCTATTGACGCTGATTTAAACGCGGGAGTTATAGATCAAGAAACTGCTAAAAAAAGACGCGAAACTATTTCCCAGGAATCCGATTTTTTTGGCTCTATGGATGGAGCGTCCAAATTTGTAAGAGGAGATGCCATAGCTGGCCTCCTAATTCTTTTAATAAACATATTAGGTGGTCTTACAATTGGAATAAGTCAACATGATCTCTCTTTCTCTGACGCTGGAAAAATATATGTCCTCCTCACTATTGGAGATGGTTTAGTAGCTCAAATACCGCAGCTTCTGTTATCGCTCGCTACTGCAATAATTGTTACTAGAGTTACAACGTCTGAATCTATGACTCAACAGGCGAAAAGTCAATTAAATAACCCTTTAGCATTGTATGTGGCCGCTGGAATATTGATACTCATGGGTTTGGTGCCGGGTATGCCACACTTTATCTTCTTAACTCTTGGGTCCATTGCTGCAGGACTAGGATTTATGCTTGCAAGCCAGTCGAAAACTGCTTTACAGCAAGCTGCATTAAATGAAGCAACTTTAGCAAATGAAGAAAAAAGCCCTTCAGAGGAGCTCGACTGGGATGATGTAGATCAAGTTGACCTAGTCGGTCTTGATATAGGTTACGGGCTCATACCCCTTGTAAATACAGAGTCAGGAGGACAACTTCTACCTCGAGTGAAAGGAGTTCGTAAGAAGCTTTCCGCAGAATTAGGCTTTCTTGTTCAACCTATTCGGATCCGAGATAATTTAGATCTTCCACCTGATGTATATCATATCGTGATGAATGGAGTCGTGCGAGGTAAGGGCGATATTAAGGTTGGAAGGGAGATGGCAATCAATCCTGGTCAGGCGCTAGGAAGATTAGAGGGGATACCTACGAAAGAGCCAGCATTTGGTCTTGATGCTGTTTGGATCGAACCCTCTCAACGTGACTATGCTAGAACTCTTGGGTATACAGTAGTGGATGCGGCCACAGCAGTTGCAACTCACCTCAATACACTGTTAAGGAATAGCGCATCGGAATTACTCAGCCACGATGAAACTCAGCAACTTCTGGATAAAGTAGCGGCGCGATCGCCCAAACTGGTAGAGGATTTGGTTCCTGGCAAACTCCCTCTCGCGACCATCACCAAAGTTCTACAAAATATCCTCGATGAATCAGTCTCGGTTCGAGATATGCGCACCATCATTGAAGTTCTATCCAGCGAAAGCGGTAATACACAAGACCCAGACGACTTGACAGCTGCTGTTCGTCCAAGGCTTGGACGAATGATTGTTCAAGGGTTAATAGATGTTAACACTAGCCTTCCCGTCATTACTTTAAATCCCGCGCTGGAACAGATGCTACACAATATTTTACAACAAAGTAGCAAAGGCCAAGGTTTAGTTATAGAGCCAAACCTTGCCGAAGGTTTATTTAATGCTTTAGCAGAAAACACACAGAAAGTTGAAAATCAGGGGCATCCCGCAGTACTAGTTGTATCTCCCGGAATACGCCCTTGGTTGGCAAAAATTATTAGACATAGACTGCCTGATCTTACAGTCTTGTCTTACAGCGAAATTCCAGATGATCAAGCAGTAAAAGTGGTCGCTACAGTGGACGTTGAAAACAACAATTGAGTTGAGGAAGTAACATGGAATTGCAAAGAGTTCTAGCGCACGACACCCGCAAAGCAATGGAGAAAGTGTATGAGCTTTACGGTGAAAATGCGATGGTAGTATCGAATAAGAAAGCTCAAAATCAGACTGAGCTAATAGTGGCCATTGATCTGGCAAATCAGGCGATGGATGCACTTAATGACACTGGCATAACGCCTACACCCCGCAAAGCAGCCTCGGAGCTTCCAAAGTTTGATTCCGTTCTCGAGGCTCATGTATTTGGACAGCCTGTGTCAAAAGAGCCTCTAGCGGTTGAAGAAACTAAAACACCCGCTGCCAATGGAGACAGAGTAAGTCCTTTTGAGCGGGGTGTGGCTATAAATCCCAATTTTTCAGAGGAAGCAAATTCAAATGTATCCAGAGATGATAATCAAAACCTTCGAGCTCGCGAGATAGTAGATATCGTAAAACAAGAACTCGCCAACATGCGTAAGGAGTTTAAGTTGTCTCAACAAGTGGATGCATGGAGCGGAACGCTTGCTGTTTCTGATGAAATGCGTCCCCTGATGGAAGCCTTTAACGAGACGGGGATGCCTGTATCACTGCGGGCACTCATGACCGATATAATTAATAAGCACTCCGATATGATTAGTGCACTTACTGAAATTGCAGCATTCATCGGAGACGGTATACGCAGTATTGATCTACTAGAAAATATGTCAGGAATACATCTCATTGCTGGAAGCTCCGGCTCAGGAAAGAGCTTAATGGCGGGACGCCTGTGTAAACAAATGGCAATGCAATATGGCGATCAACAAGTAGCTATGATAAGCTACAATGACGCCCGTTTTGGAGCATGGAACCAGTCTCAATTACTTGGAACACAGGCTGGGGTAGACACTTTTCGCGCAAACAATTTAAACACGCTAGAGCAACTTCTCGGAGAATTACAATCCCGAGCAGTGATAGTTATTGATACCCCTGGCGTTGACGTAGAAAATAACATCAATACATTGGGACAATTGATACCTCATGCGAAATCGCATATTGTGGTGGCGGCAGATGCGTCAGAAGCCTCTCTAAAACGACATCTACAAAATGCCGCTCTTAAATGGCACTCGGTAATGGTTTCCCGATTGGAAACTCAGGTGTATCCGTGGCCGATTATGAATGCGCTTATGGTAAGTCAAATTCCTTTATCCGTAGCCTCCGCAGAACCATCAATCATTGATGCAGCGACACCGATCTCTGGAATTGGCTTGGCTCAACATACTCTCACGCAATTACCCATTCATTTTGTTTGACTAGATTAAACCGATAGACGAAGATGACGTAGATAAGATGGACGCACTCGAAACCCTTAGGGACATGTCGTTCCATGATACTTGCTTATAGTTGTTATCGTTTAAGCCGTGAATACACTATCACCAGAGCGTTCTATCTGTGGGGAGATTTGATCGGATGTTAAAGACCTTGCCAACCCAAATTATAGGTATTGCAAGCGGAAAAGGTGGCGTAGGAAAGACTACAGTTTCAGTCAACCTTGCTGTCACACTTGCGTCTCTCGGTAGAAAAGTGATGATATTCGACGCAGACCTGGGGCTCGCAAACGCGCAACTGGCATTGGGATGCCGCACACCTTTCAACTTCAGTCATGTGCTCTCGGGGGAGAAGACATTACAAGACATTATTGTAGAAGGGCCATTGGGCGTAAAGTTGGTGCCTGGAGCGAGTGGAATACAACATATGGTAGCTCTAAATCCAATGGAAACAGCCGGCATAATAAATTCTTTTTCAGAAATTGAAGAGCAATTAGACTATTTCATTGTAGATTTAGCAGCGGGAATGTCAGATACCGTGATGACCTTCTTGCGTGCTTGCCAACATCGGTTTATTGTAGTAAAAAATGAACCGTCGTCGATAGCAGATGCATACGGAATTATAAAAGTGATGATTCAGGACTATCATCTAGAAAATATAGGCCTTATTCCCAATGGTGTAGTCTCTCAGGAAGAAGGAGAGCGTCTTTACGGGAGTATAAATTCTGTAATCCAAAACTTTTTGGGTGGAGATATCAGTTATTTGCATGCTATTAGCCGAGACGACATGGTGCTGCGTTCGATTAAAGCGTCGCAACCTCTGACGTCTTTTGCCCCCTCAAGCATTGCCACGCGCGATTTTCGGGCACTGGCCAAGATGGTTTTAGATTTTCAATCCGACATTCCAATGAGTGGTGGATTGGAGTTCTTCGTCGAACGCCTCGCAACTCAGCCGCCCAATCGCCTTGGCACTTCTTATGGTTAATATTAAATCTTACCAAGATATACAAAGTTCGGATAGAGAAGGCGATGGGCTGATGGCCCACGTTGGATTAGTGAAGCGTGTCGCATTGCATCTTAAAGGAAGACTGCCGAATTTCATGGAGCTTGAAGAGTTAATCCAAGTGGGCATGATTGGATTAATCGAAGCTAATAATTCCTTCAAAGGTGAAAAGGGCGTTGAATTCGAAGTCTTTGCTAAAAATCGTATAAGGGGAGCAATACTAGATCAAGTTCGAAAGATGTCGTATCTGCCACGTTCAGCCATAGTAAATCTGCGTGATCATAACGAGGCATCCTCAGCACTGGCGGGCGAGCTTGGCAGAGAACCGACGCAAACTGAGTTAGCTGAGTATATGGGTAAGGGGGTGGAAGAATTTCAACGTGAAAGGAATCATGCACATAGATTTCAAACAGTATCGTTGGAGTCGCAACTTCCAGAAACCACTGATCAACCGGCTTCAGATTCCAGTGAACCTGAAGCACAAGTTGTTAAAGAAGAATTTTTAGAATCGTTAATTGAAGCAATTAAGATTTTACCAGAGCGAGAACGGACCGTAATCTCACTCTATTACTCTGACGAAATGAACCTCAAAGAAATCGGTTTTATCTTGGAAGTAAGTGAGTCTCGAGTGAGTCAAATTTTATCAGCATGCGTAACTAAGCTTCGGAAACACCTCAACATAACTGAGCTTTAACGATATGTTTTTTAAGGACAGCGCGAAAAAAAAAGCTCTACTAGCTGCCAAGTCTGCCTATGTTGAAGCAGCCACGCTTAAAGGAGATACGCGTGAAGAAGTGGCCTTTAGAAGGCGTATCGGGTTCAGAAGTAGAACGCATTTAGATAAAATTTTTATTGAGGGGGCCACCAAAACTGCTCGTCATCAAGATCTCTGTGAGCAAGCTAATGATCGTGGTCTAGAACACCCGCCGCCGCCTAAGGTTGCCATGTTCCAATCAGCCAAGGGACCAAACGGGATTATATATACCTACGTACCTGCAGAATTTTCAGAGCCAGTATTTCTGTATGGAGGTCAATACCAAACGATGGAAATAGATGCCTTTCGTGCCATCAGGCTCACACAAGAGATAGCAGATAAAGTTAGTTTTGACTTAGATTTAGAAAAACCGATCGTCACGCTACAATTTCTTCGTGATGAACTGGCGGCCCTGGAAAATTCATCTTCAGAAACTGATAACGAAGAGTAGTAAGACCTTAAATCTCCCAAGACTATTAATTAAGGAGGAAATCAGAATGGAAAAATTGCTTCTATTAGCCGTAGTTGTGGGAGCAGCTGCAATCGTAATATTGATGATCTACTTAATTGCGCGCGTAGAAAAAGTTGAAACCATTGCTGTGAACGGCCCGCAACCAAAAGGATCTTTGGCGATGATAAATGCCGAGAAACCTTTTTTTGGTTTAAATGGGGTGGATCTATGGGAACTTCTTTCGGGAACCCCTCCACCCGGATACGCCACAGCTGATGCTATGCCTCTTCAGCCAAAATATGAGCATATCCTTTACAAACATATCGAAACTCTCTTTAAGACTGGAATGGCAGATAAAAAGGCCGGTAAAACCCCAGAGCAACCCGAAAGTCCGATGCAAATTTCAACGCTTAGAGAAAATGTTCAAGCTTTCATGCCTTCGCAGTATGCGTCCGTTATTTATGAATCCGGTTTTGAGATAGTGACCGAAGAAGGAATGGTAAAAGATGGGGATGCAAGATTAGATATCATAGATGCCCTCGATAGAACTTGTGAGGCTTTATTCTCAAAAATCAATCTGGAACCAAAGGGATTAATGTCCAGCCGACTAGTGCCAGAACCCACCGCTTCCAAACCCAGTGATGAATCAATTCAGGTTGACGACGACAACGAGGATTCGTCAGATGACGATAACCTTCCAGAAGAAACCGCTAAGCTAGAGGAGAATCTCGGAAGAGAAAAGTTGGATTAATTATTGTCGTATAACTGTTGCTAGCGCTGATGCCGTTATTCAGACTAGCAACATAAGATATTCACGCATTCTCCAATACAGGCGTATTTAAACCTTTGGTCGTCCACAATTCTCTGAGGACGGTTCAGAAGACAGTTATCTTAAACTTGGAGCTGATGGGTAGGTTACCACCGCCGGGGGCAGATCCTCCTCTACTTCCTCCCCCCGATCTCTGGCTTCCTCTAACGCTACTTGTCTCTTTAAAACATCGATATACTTGGCGCGCTCCAGAGTTATGAGAGATTGAACATCAGCGTTGAGGGCTTTTATATTACCAACTTGTCCTTGCATTGTTTTCACTTGCGTTGCTAATACTGCCACTGACTTGCTGACGTTTGCAACATCGGTACTCTGAGACTTTACAGTTCCTGCCAGATCATTAACCTGCTTAATAACTTCCGCAGTCGATTGGCCAACCCTTTTTGCTGCCATTTCAGGGACCTCATTTTTGATCGCGCCAGCCAACCTTTCTGCATTTCGGACAGATTCTATCAAAGCGGTCTGTGTGTCACTAAATGCGGATTGTTCAACTGCAAGTGAATTCATTGTTTGATTTATTTCGTCAAAAAGACTCAATGCACTATTCATATTCACCACACGCTGACTCAACGCTATCAACATAGCATCAACTTGATTTGTCTTTGCATTAAGCTGCTGAGCCATGAATGCAAAAATGCTTACCGCGGCTACAAACACTGTGACAGTTCCAATGAGAATGTAACCAGATAACTTGTTACTTTTTGCACTTGCCTCATCAAGTTCTTGAACCCTTTTCTGAACTTGACTCAAGCCTTTCTCCAAAGTCAGTGACGCGCGCCTACTAACGTCAGCTGCACTGTTAGTAGCATCGGCGGTATCGAGAAGGCTCGGAACCAAGACTTCCAAACGACCAGATATCTGTTTTGCATATCCCAAAACATCTGCAAGATCCTCTTGGTATTTATCGATACTTTCGGCTTCAGGCTGGGTATCTATGGCACCCTCTGTAGTACTGGAGTCTTCAGTATCATCAGATGTATCAACAGTGTTTTCTTCTTCCGCCATACTCATAATTAATCCACATCGTCTTTGGTGAAATGAGGCTCTATTTCATCTAGTTGTTTTGAAATATCGACAGTGGCCGCTTTAACTTTAGCTAAACGACTTTCCAATAAGGTGTTAAATTGCTCGCTTTCGGTAGCTGCATTTTTTTTTGCCCGATCACTTATTATCTGAATTGAACCTAGCTGACTACCTTCTGAATCCTGAAGCTCTATTTTAGGTAACTGTTTTTCATTAAGTGCCACAAATTCTTTTGATTTTCCATCTTTCGTGGCACGAACGTCTTTAATCCCAACAGGCCTGAGCCCAGAACCCTTAAGAGACAATGTATCATCGTCTGTGTTATCAACCAAACTTTAACCCTCCCAACCCAAACTTTATTCGGTCAGTGAATCATCTTTTTTAACCACCCCTAAGCGCTCCCTTCAATTGTGTAGCACTTCTAAACCAATAGTCCCCCGGCAACTGATCAGCCCGAGCTGAACTCCGAGCCGCGCCTAGGGAGTCAAAAGGTCCCGCTACTACAGCATACGCAGGTTTACCACGCAAGGAAATTGGTACAATGAGAGCATCTGTTAGACCTCGATAATCGTCAATGAAACTACTAGCCTGAGATTCAGAGGTAAAAACGATATACTGCACGAAGAAATCGCTAGCTTTCGAGTTCCTCACCTTACTCGCTGCTGCCAATACACTGAGCCGAGGTGGTGCAGAAATGACCGTAATAATTTCATCCTCAAGTTTATCTGCCTCTTCTTGTGAGGCAAGAATTTCAGATGCCGTAGTCTCGTCCAAACCACCGACATTCGATAACAAATAATCACGATTGGTATCTGTGTCATATTCGCTTGCAACAGCCTCTAATAAAGCTTCAATCTGATCTGTCCTAGTAATAGAATTTTCACTCTGCTGAAGAATTTCTTCCGCAATAGCCCCCGCCGACTCTTCAAGATTATCCAGTATAATTGACACGCCTGCATTCTCCATGGGGTCATCTGAAACGTCAAGTGTTGAACTACCAACCAATTTATTTTCATTCGATTCTATAGTTTTTAAACCCTCAGATTGCAGCAAATTCGGCGCAAAATCTTGATGCTCTGTGTCGTCGTTTTTTTTCTCTTGTACCGATAATTTTACAACAGAAGATTCCTCCTGTTTAGACCGCGTTTCGTCCAATATAGGCACATCCAGACTCTTGCGCCAATCTTGAAAAGATGACCATATTAGATCTCGGTAAAATACCGATTCTTTTGGATTGAATCTATGCAAAACAAATAATGTCACTGCCAGCGATAACAAGACAAGCGTTACACCAAAAACAATTTCCTTAAATTTAGAACTCACAAGTCCCTCAGTTTCATGTGAAGTTCGTTCTGCATCATTTTCCATCTTACTATCGTCAAAATTAAATGGTTCCTCCGGAAAAACAAGGCTTCCACCTATATCTTGCATCAATGTGTCTTGACTCAAGATATCAATATCACCAGGCATAATTTCTGAATTATCCGGCGCTACTACATCGCCCAAACCGACCTGCTCCAGGAGCAATTGGGTGTCATTTTCATAACCATGCTCACGTGCTGCATACATCAACTGAATAGCCTCATCTACCGATGGAGTGTCTACTACCCATCGGTACAGCTGTCTTCCGAACATGGTCAATAATTTCTCAAAACCCGGCCATCCAGTTTTGTCAATAAACATAACCAGTCGAACATTTGTTCCGGGGAAATCAGTCATCAGACGCACAAGTAAATTCCATTGATCTTGCTTTACTGACTTAGCGTCATTTACCACAAGCAAGTGCACTAAAGCCGAAGCGTCAGCTGGTTTGCGCGCCTCTTCCATAGTCATCTTGGCTAAAATATGATTAAAACGATTAAGTAAGCTGTCAGTGTCGTTCGGGAGAAATACTTCAACTTGAAAGTTCTGTAGATCACGAAGGTGAGTAACAAGCATGCGTGAGTAGTGGTCTAACACACCATCATTGCCTCCGATAACTGCCAGACCACGCTTCCCCTGACCGATAGCTTCTAATGAAGTTTGAAATCGGTGCTTATCCTTGGCACGAAAAAAAATGTCTGCGCCATCAAACCAGTCCTGAAAATCAGCAGAATGTTGATCTTGCACTAACGTTGCCCCCAACTTAATCTATGATTCTTCTCGATTTCCATTTTTATCATATCTCATGTCTTCAGGCACTTTGGGTGAAGGTTTTTGTGGAGCTCCTTTGCCACTATTCAGACTATTGAGGCCAAATACATAGGCAATAACTTGTGCCACTGCGTAATAAAGTGCTTCTGGAACCGACTGTTGAATATCTGTTGTAAAATATATAGCCCTGGCAAGAGAAGGTGACGAAAAGAGCGGCACACCACTCTCTTTTGCTTTGTTCCTAATCGCTTGAGCCAAAAAGTCGGCTCCTTTGGCAACCACTAATGGAGCTCCGTCAGAAGTCGGATCGTAGCTCAAGGCTACCGCGAAATGCTCTGGATTTACTATAACAACATCAGCATCTGCCACAGCCTGTATCATCGAACCCATTGCCATCTCGCGTTGCTTTCGTCTTATTTGAGCTTTTACCTCCGGACGTCCCTCTGTATCTTTAAGTTCATCTTTTACCTCTTTTTTAGTCATCTTCATTTTTTTACTGAACTCAAAAATTTGATACGGTACATCTATAGCGGCTGGAATCAGCAATGTAAGCGTAACCAAGACTATCCCTAATGCAATTAATTCACCGGCCTTCCCCAACGCTGGTTTCATTTCCATCATTCCTAAGTACGTCAACGTATCGAAACGCTCACTCACTACGAGGTATAAAACCCCACCCACCAGTAAAAACTTTAAAAGGGCTTTCACAAGATTAATGAGTGCCTGCAGTCCAAACATCCGCTTGAATCCAGACAAAGGACTTAATTTACTACCTTTCGGCGCCACAGCCTTCATGGAGAACACATAGCCCCCAAGAACACCGCCAGATGCAGCTGCAATAACGGCAGTCAGTCCAAAAAATGGTAACAATATATACATCGAAGAAAGAGCCTGGTTTCCAAATTCTATCGGTAACAAGTCTTCATTGAAGACCGTCCTTCGATCGAAAACGAAAGGTTCAGAGAAAGTTTCAACCAAACTAACAATGAAAAAGCCTCCAAAAAAGTACATAAATATGGCGGCACCAATCATCATCAAGGCAACGCCAAGTTCTTGAGATCTCGCCACCTGACCATCTTGTCGAGCTTTTTCAAGGCGCTTGGCAGTGGGTTCTTCACTTTTTTCTTCTGAACTTTCCTCAGCCATTAAATAATTCCCAACATCCGTCCTACAGTATCAAAGGACTCTTGCCAAAGTGACTGAATACGAAATCCAATTGTCGGCATAGACATACTTAGAATCAGTATTCCAGCCATAATCATGGCTGGAAACCCAACTGCAAAAATATTTAGAGCTGGAGCTGCACGAGTAATCACACCGATGCCCATATTAATGAACAACAGAGATACCATTATGGGCATTGCTACCAAGAGAGCCCCCAAAAAAAGCCACTTACTCCAATCAATTAATAACATTATTAATGATTGCACCTCCAATGGACTGCCGATAGGCAACGTAACAAAACTCTCCATCAAGGCCCGTAAAACAATAGCGTGACCGCCAAATCCTAAAAAAATTAGCGTGGAACAAATGAGCAAAAACTGAGCTATCACAGGAACATTACCCATGTTGGGATCTATCATATTTGCCATACTCAGGCCCATCGATGCTGATATAGCCTGCCCTGCAACTACCAAAGCACTGCTCACAACTTGTAGTGATAAGCCCATTAAAACACCGATGAATACCTGGCTAAATAATTCTTTGACTCCAGCGCCGCTTGTGGGAGCGATTATAGGCCACTCTATCAATGGATAGACCAGAACGGTGAGAGCAAGTGCCAACAAAATGCGAATTCTTACCGTCACAGCTTGCAAAGAAAAGAACGGAGCAGCCAACAAAAATGCTGATATCCGAGTCATCGGCCAAAGCAAAGTGTAAAAACGCTGAATAATTTCAGCCGCTAAAATATCCATCATATAAAAAGCGTCGGTATCCGCTCAAAAATGCGTTGAAAGAAATCAACCATAATCGATACCTGCCAACTTCCGAAAATGATCAGCGCAATAATCATTACCCCAAGTTTTGGGATAAAACTTAGTGTCATTTCCTGAATTGACGTTGCTGCCTGTAAAATCCCAACGGCCAAGCCTACCGCTAATGCCGTTCCTAAAAGCGGGGCGGCAACTAATACCGCAACCCATAAAGATTCACGTCCAAGGTCGATCACCATTGCCGCATCCATTTCGTTCTCCTACAAAACCGCAAAACTCGATGTCAAAGAGCCCATTATAAGTGTCCAGCCATCGACCAAAACAAACAGCATAAGCTTAAAAGGCATAGAAATCATCATCGGCGAAAGCATCATCATACCCATAGACATCAAAACACTCGCAACAACGAGGTCAATAACCACGAATGGAATATAAATGAGGAACCCAATGGCAAATGCGCTTTTTAATTCCGAGGTAATGAACGCGGGAACTAGAGTAGTAAAGGGTACATCACCGGGTTCTACTACTTCATCATTTCCAGCTATTTCCACAAACATTGCAATATCAGTTTCTCTAGTCTGATTAAGCATAAATGTCCGGAATGGTGCTTGAGCTTCCGTTAGTGCTTCTTCGAAGCCGAGAGAATTATTCATGTAGGGGAGCATTGCTTCGTCATACACTGAACTAAAAACAGGTGTCATAATGAAGATTGTAAGAAATAAAGCTAAACCGAGCAGCACTTGATTGGGCGGCGTTTGAGCGGTACCCAGAGCCTGCCGGAGGAGTGACATCACAATAATAATGCGTACGAATGATGTCATCATCATCAACAACGATGGCAGAAGGGTAAGCATCGTCATTAATGCTAATAATTGCAATGTCAGACTATATTGCGTGTTTCCAGTTCCATCGTCAACCATATTCAGTATTGGCATGCCACCCCCCTGAGCAAGCGCAGAAGACTGCATGGAGGATAAAACCACTAACATTAGTATTTTGAGAGACTTTGTGCGCATAGCCACTAATTCCTCTGCCGATTCACAAGCTGACTCAGAAACTCTCTAAAGTTGTGCTTTTTTATGCGAGAATTTGGAAGTTGACTTATGGAGTCTATCTCAATGTTAGATTGCTCGGCACCTTCCAATTCACTGATCTTCCATGATCCAAGAAGTGTTACAGCATGTGGTGATTGGGCAACGAGTATCTCATCACCGTTGATCTTTATCACTATTAGTTTTTGTCTGAATCCTAAGTGGTGAACAACATTCACACCTGGCTGTATAGGACTACCTCCAAGATTCGTGGATAGCCTTTTTACAAAGAATAGCGTTGCAATCAGCAACATAAGCACAATCAAGAATGATCCGGTCATCCTCAATAATTCGCCAACTCCAACGTCCGGCACCATAATCTATGTGTTTCAGAGGTTCTTAACCCGATCTACAGTCGGTATCACACTAGTCAATCTCACGCCATAACGGTCATTAACCAAGACAACCTCGCCTTGTGCGACAAGCGTATTGTTTACCAAAAGATCAAGTGGTTCACCTGCGAGGCGATCTAACTCAACCACACTTCCTTGAGTCAATCGCATTAAATCGCGAATCTTGAGGGATGTTCTTCCTACCTCAACTGAAATTGTTACAGGTATATTCTGAAGCACATCAGCGTTAATTTGACTTTGACTCAAATCCAACGCGGTTGCCCCGTTGCCGTTAGTTTCAACTGTCTCCGTACTAGTTTCTGCCATAATCCTGATCTCGCTTTTGGTGAAGAACCTTATTCCTCTGGCTCCATTGCTTTAACAATCTTTGCCGCCATATGCGGCCCGCTACTACCTATGTCTGCCTCAAATACGGGAATTTCATTCACATACATCCTCGCATAGTCCGCTTTCTTGAGGAAAAGAACGTCTCCTGAAGCCATCGACTGGAACTTGCTAAGAGTAGTCTCCACCTCTGCCAACGTAACCCTAACGGGGACCTCCGCATCTGCGGCTGCTGCGTGAAGCTCATTGCTCCATTGCTGATCACCCGTATCATCATCTCCAGTCTGTACCCTACTTGCTAAAGCTTCCCTTATCGGTTTGAGAGAGCTGTAAGGGTATACAAGATCTATGTTACCGGTCACATCATGACTTAACTCTGACTCAAAGCGAGAGAATATAACCAGATCGTTTTGATCTGCTATCTGCGCGAATTGCGGATTCACTTCTGAACTCACATGCTCACACTTAATAGGCATCACTGGAGCCCACGCTTCTTGAAGCGCGCCAAAAAAAACATTTAGCATTATGCTTATAATGCTTGTTTCCGTCGGCGTAAAAGACCGACCGGGAGGCAGCGCATTCATACCCCGACCAAATCCACCGAAAAAATTATCAAGCGATGCAAAAACCACTGAAGGATCTATTACAACCAAAGAATATCCTCGTAAAGGATCCAGCCGAATGGTATTCACTGCTAGGGGTGGCTTGAGGTCTTTTAAATAATCACCAAACTTAATAATTTTGACATTCGCCATATTAATCTTGGGAGTAGTCCGCAACACCTCCAACAACCCGTGACGAAATTGTCTAACAAATCGTTCATTAATCATATCCACGGCACCAACATTAACACCTAAAGATGAATCTTCGTTTGTTAAATCATGTTTCAGCGCGGCCGCACCGGTGTTTACGCCAGTGTCAGATTCAATAGTGCCATCTTCAATGCCCGCAGCTAGGGCATCAAGTTCTTCCGGGGAGAGCAAATTAGTGGAGTCAGCCATTACACGTCTCGCTGGTTTTTAGGATAACCACAGTGCAAAATTTTACTGCACAACAAACGCAGTGAAGCCAACTTTTTCAACACCGCCGAAGTCCTCTAATCCCTCAAGGATTGAGTTAATTTCTAATCTAAACTCCTCCGCCAATTCTTTCCTGAAGGTCGGTCGAGCAAGATCAGACTCTGTTTTAAGCGCCATTATTCGCATCAGCGCATTTCTGATGGGAAAATCATGCTTCTCCATATGAGCGATTACTCGTTCATCATAATGGGTCATTATGTAAACCTTCACTTGCATTACCTTGCGCGAATTGGCGAGATTGGAAGTCATCTCAGACTCTATTTCGAAGTAAGTTTGTTCATATCTTGTCAGTTCGGGGGAATCAATTTTTACTCGATCTGGCCCGGCAAGCGCAGCAGCAGCAGCAGCAGCCTCCTCAGACGCAATCGCTTCCAATGCTGCGACAGCAGCTTCTGCAGTTGCCTCTTCATCCGCTTCAAAAAATCCAGATAAAAACAGCGTTCCTCCGATAGTAATAGCTACTAAAAGAAGAATTCCAACCACCAAGAGGATGATTTTAATTAAACCTCCTTTACCACCACCCTCTTCCTCTTCTACAACTTCATCAGCCATTGCAAAACCCTCTGTCTTGAACTTTTACTCGGAAACCGATAGTTGATGAACTAAACCATCACATCGAGACCATCTTCTGATACCTGCTTGCGAGCCATATCAGAGGATAACGATTTCCCTTCTTCATCTGATGAGCGTTGACTTGAACCACCATCAGCTGCCGGATTTCCGTCAGATTGGCCTTTATATCCGGATCCCATTCCTGGATAAGCAGTATTCGTGCCAAAATGATCCAACATTTCACGTAATCTTGGTAAACTCTCCTGCAAAAGATCACGAGTAGTCGGGTTTGAGCTCAGAAAGTTAGCTTCTAATTCACCGTTGCGCATCTCTAATTGAACTTCAACACGACCGAGCGAAGATGGATGCAAGTCCATCTCCACGCGCCAAGATCCGCGCTCGATCTGAGCACTCAATCGCTGTCCTAGCGCTTGAGATAACCGCTGAGACAACTGATTTTGAAACTCCTTTCGACGTATTATATCATTTGCGAGATCATCTTGCGATGTTTCCAAAGAGCCCACTGATTGCGACTGAGTAAGAGAAGAACCAGTTTCTGATGCGAGAGTAACTAATGGCGCAACACTAGAAACTGGCTGCGAAATCATCGTGACGTTGTTCCCAGAATTGAATGAATTTTGTGTCTGTTCTGGTACCGAGGAAAGTACCGTAACAGGCGGCATCTTTTCTACAATGCCAAGTTTTTTAGTGTAGCTTATTCGCTCTGCTAACTCTTGATTCCCGATTCGGATGTCAATCTTCCCCACAAAATCCCGCGCCCTGAAAGATTCTAAAGCTGTATTTGGCGACTTCGTCACCAACTGAGCTTCCTTCGAGAGCAAATCAATGTGTCTACCGGTTACTTCTCCGGAAACCTTTGATATTTTCTCGCCGAGAGCCGGTTTACGAATTGTGTGCTGAACTTCGCTACCATCGAATTCAGCCGTAAAGGAGTTACGTAATTCAACTGACCTAGCCTTTACAGGCTTCTTATTAAACATAGACGCGATCGGTCTCATTGGAAGAGATTCATTACTATCCGACCTCAGCTCCGCCGAATTGGGTTTTAACGAGTCAAAGTTGTTCGATTTGGCGATCTCGCCATTAACATTTATGAGTTTATCGGAAACTTTCAAAGCATCCCTTTCTGAATCTGGGTTATTTGTCAGTTCAACGGTCGTAACAAATTTATGGTTAGCCGCACCTTGGTTAAACCTTTTAGACCCCAGAGCAAAACTATTTGTTGTCACAGAGGGCGACGAAATACCCACAACGGCTTCGATTGATACATCATCCTCAATCTCAGCCGCCAAAATATGTTCGTCACTTGGTTTTGACAAATCAAGCTGAAGAGATGGACTCACTCCAGAAGCATCATTGTGGCCTGACTGACCCAGATTATTAAGTAAAGAATGAGCCTCGATTGCAGCGTCAAGAACATCAGAATTATTCTTTGTCCCCGAAACTGCTGAAGCAATGGATGCAGCCCGACTACTATCAAATATTTTAGTTCTCAGAAAGGCATCTCCAACGCCGGCCTTCTCCAACCCTTCTATTGTGGCGTCTTTACTCGCCGAGTTGGCGGGTTTAGCACCCTGAAGCATCATGAAAGCCCGTGGATCGATACCTTGCGATAACGCAAATTCGGCGAGTCCTTCTTCAGAAACTTCCCCGTCCGACACCTTTATGCGCATTCCACTCTGAAGTTGGCGATTCTGTAACACAATCTCGCCACGTTTTGGCAAAGTATTGCCGCCTTGAGCTACGTCACCAGCTGATATCTGTCCATTGAGGACATTGGAAAAGTCACCGGTGACTTTGGATGAATCATCTGAAACCTTTGATATATCCAGCAATGCAGGCTTTTCAGGGCCCAATGAAGAAGTTGGCATATCAGACATTAACACTCCATTCTTTTAAAGTTATTCCAATTTGCCTTTAAAGTTAGCAAAACACGTGCCAATGGAAAATAGTCTCAAATTAAATCTCAACCTCTTGCTTTCAAGTTAAACTGTTGCAATGCCCCGCTTTCAATTTCGCTGTTCTCGAAAGCCAATTCCTCACCCTCAAATTTTTCTCGCTCTCGTTGAGCTAACAGCTCAATTTTTAGTCTCTCATGCTCTCGCGTCAGCATAATTTTTCTTGCCTTAACACATACTTCGTCGAGTACATTCATTTCTTGCTTAGAGCGAACTTTCATTGCCTGAAGTTGGAATATAAACTGCTGATAGTTGCCGACCTCACCTGTGTGGTGAGAACGTAATTGCACATCTCTTAACTGACTACTGTACTCTGTTAACATACTGTCAAGTTTTTCACTTCGCTCTAAAGCAAGGTTCTTCTTCTGTTGTGCATCCGCAAGTTTTTGCTGAGCCACACGAACCGCTCTCTCGGCCTTCGTAAGCAACACTGTCCAAACAGATTTCATCAGACCTGAACTCCCGTTAGCTGATTGAGAAACGTCTGTGAGTCTGTTAGAGAAACGCACTCGTCACTTAATTGCTGCAGAAGTGCTTCCATGCCGGGGCGAATCTTAATTGCCTCATCTAAATCGATGTTCGTACCCTGCTCGTAAGCCCCAACCTGAATTAAGTCCTGATTTTGTTGGTAAAGCGTCCACAACCGTCTGAATCGGTTTGCTGAATTCAACTGCGCGGGACTCACTATACTCGCCATCACTCGCGATATGGAACCAGCGAGATCTATGGCTGGGTAGTGTGCAGCATCCGCAAGCTGCCTAGACAACATTACCTGTCCATCCAGCGATGCTCTGGCAATATCAACTACCGGATCTGAGCGATCGTCACCCTCTGCAAGCACCGTATAGATGGCCGTAATAGATCCATAACCGTGGCGCCCTACCCCAGCACGCTCAATCAATTTAGGCAGTAAAGCAAACACCGAGGGCGGGTACCCCTTCGCAGTTGGTGGTTCACCTATTGCCAAGCCTATCTCTCTTTGAGCGTGCGCGACCCTTGTCAGACTATCACACAACATAAGAACATTTTTACCCTGATCTCGGAAGTATTCAGCAATTAAGTGTGTCAAGTAAGTTGCTTTTAAACGCAATACCGGCGATATATTGGCAGGAGCGGCCACAACAACTGATTTTGCCAATCCATCAGAACCGAGTGTTTGTTGAATAAATTCTTGTACTTCCCTCCCGCGCTCTCCAATAAGACCAATAACAACAACATCGGCAACAGTATTTCTGGTCAGCATACCTAATAAAACGCTCTTGCCCACTCCGGAACCCGCCACCAAACCCAATCTTTGCCCTTGTCCCAATGTCAGGCACGTATTAAAAGCCTTAATACCTGTATCTAGCACCGTATCAATTGGGCCACGTTCCATGGGGTTAATGGGTAGTCCCTCCAGGCTCAAATAATCTTTGTATTTGAGCGCTCCTTTACCATCAAGAGGTTTCCCAAGACCATTGATAACGCGTCCCAAAAGGCAATCTCCAAGACCAGCTTTTGAATGATTAGAGCGCACCCAAACGCGGGCTCCGGGTCCAAGACCGCCAGGATCAGCAAAAGGCATAAGAAAAAGAATATCATCGTTGAAGCCCACCACCTCGGCATCAACGAGTGTTCCATAATCAAGATTTTCTACTTGACAGTGCGCGCCCAAAGGCGCCAAGACTCCTTTTGCCTCAAGAGTCAGCCCCACCACACGAACTAGTTTTCCACTTCTGAAACGCTCTGACACTCTACAATCAGAAATTATATCTTCGACTTGTGAATCAAATTCAAACATGAGGATCTGCATCAACAGAATCAGTATCACTCATGTCCGACTCACCAGCGACTTGATCCACATATCCTCCAGAATCTTCTATAGAAGCCTCAATCATGTGCTCTTGAACTTGATTTTTAAACTGCTCTGTATCTTCTCGAGGCACTGAGACCGTGGGCAAGGAAATTCCTAAAACCTGCTGGGATAACTTATCCAATCTTTGTTCAATCAAATCCTCTATCGCAGTATCATCAACAGATATTTTGACACTACCCTGCGATAACGAGCGATCGACTCTCAACTCCAAGCTTGTAAAATCGTCATAAAACTCATCGCCAAAATGATCACGATCGGCTGGATGCAGGTATATTATAATTGGACCTTCACCTTGGTATTCAAGATCATCGAGTGCTCCCTTGGTAAGTCGCTCGATGGCGGTCGATGATAGAGTCAATTCTCCCCGCACTAACTGTTGTGCAAGGTGCAGTGAGAGCTTTTTCATTGGCTGATAGAATGCCGTCATATCCTGTTGCGCTGCCCGAAGAGAGGTTATCAATGCATCCAATTGTTCCTTAGATTTTTTATATTCTTGCTCTGCGACATTACGGCCCTTCGAGTATCCCTCGTCATAAGCCTCCCGCTTAGCTTGATTAAGAGCCTCTGCTGCAAACGACTCGGCGGCTTCTTCCTCCTCTCTGATGGAGTTATCGCACTCTTCGGGGTTTTGATTATCAGGCTCAGAAAGAAGCTCTTCGGTTTCGTGATGAAAGTCCGGCGAAGTATCGTCATTATCGACTTCTTCCAAAGTGTCTGGAAGTTCTTCGCCCGTTAGTTCACCAACGTCAACTACCGTCGGGCTCCATTGTGTAAATGTGCTACCAGCACTAGGGATCTGGCCAGCATCGCTCCAACCAGCTGCGGCAAACTCCTTTGCTTTTCGATCGGCCGTAAGGAGGTCATTAAGTCTCCAACTGACCGATGACTCTCTAGACAAAGTCATCCCCTCTACCTGCCAAGACAAGATCACCAGAGTCAGACAGCTTTCTAGCAGTCCGCATTATATCTTTCTGCGCGATCTCCACATCGGTAATCCGGATAGGCCCTTTAGCCTCCATATCATCAAGGAACATAACCTTAGCTCGCTGAGACATGTTACCAAGGAACTTTTCTTTAGTTTCCTCATCCGCTCCTTTAAGAGCAGTCATCAATTGATCATTCTCTATATTACGCATCAGAACCTGAATCGCTCGATTATCAACCGCGGCAAGATTATCGAAGGTAAACATGTTATCTTGTATGGCCAACGCTAATCCTTCATCCAAATTACTGACACCCTCCATTATGGCATTTTCCATATCAACCTTGACAAAGTTCATAATCTTCGCTGCTGTCGGAACCCCGCCCATACTTGAAGATTTTGCAGATGAACTAGTACTGAATTGTTCTTTCATGATCCCCTCAAGCTCTTCCATGGCGGAGGGTTGAACTGTCTCCAGGCTAGCGACCCGCTGCATGACCTCTGCACGATTCTCGGCCGGAAGGAATCCAAGAACGTCCGCCGCTACATCGAACTCAAGTACTGATAGGATAATCGCGACAACTTGGGGATGCTCTTCACGAATCATCTCTCCAATTGAACGTGCGTCCATCCAACGAAGAATCTCCAGCCCCTTACTCGAAGCTCCAGGTAAAATCCTACCCAAAACGGTAGCCGCCTTATCATCACCTAATGCCCGCTTCAAGACATTTTCAACATAATCATTGTTACCCAACCCAAGGTTGGTCTGTGCCTTGATCGTGACAACGAAATCGTCAAGAACGTAGTTAACGGTCTCTTGTGAAAGATCAGCAACGCTTACCATTGCTGCGCCTAAGGCTTGGACTTCCCTAGGATTGAGAAATCGTATTATGTCCGCAGCTTGCTGCTCCCCCAACAGCAGTGTTATTACGGCAGCACGTTCAGTATTTGTCAGGACTTCAAGTTCGTCCTTAACTTTCTGGGACATCCCACCTTCTGCGTTATCGTCTGCGACCGCTGCATCAGCCATCTTTTACATCTCCCGCAATTTGTTATCCTACTTTGATCATTTTACGAATCACATTAGCCACTCGACCGGCATCTTCTGCCACGAGGTAGCGCACAAGAGCAACTTTATCATCATAACTGTTTGCTGTGTCTAACATATCCGCGGAAATTGTCGACTTCTTGGGCTTGAGCTTAGCTTTAATATCATCAAGGGACTCTGGCTCCTCCTCCTGAATCATCGCCAGCTCTTCTTCCGTCAACTCACCATCCTGTCGCCTAACGGCCTTGGTCTCTTCAACTGTCTCCACTTGAGGCAGATACGATTTTAGTACCGGACGAACAACTACGAAAAGCAGAATAATGAAAGTTAATGCAGCTCCCATACTTCTGGCAGTACTCATCACCTGAGCATTCTCATACCATTTGACCAAGTTTTCCATGGGAACAGGCTTTTCAAACGCAGCCGCAACAACCGTTACGACATCACCTCTTGCCTGATCAAAACCAACTACGCCTTTAACCAAATTAGTGAACCGCTCAAGTTCTGCGTCTGTGTAAGGATCAATCACCGTGCCAGGGGACTCAGTAACTGTTTCTTGGCCAGGAGGAGCCGCTTCCCCCTCCGCTACCACTGGAGCGGGCGGGGGAGGCGCTTCGACCTCTCTCTCGTTTATAATCACTGCAACAGATATTCTTTTTATCATACCACCACGCATTTTGACATGACGAACAGCTCTGTCGAGCTCATAGTTTCGAGTCTGCCGAGAGCTACTAGAACCATCCGTGCCAACGGGATCGTCTCGAAGTTGCCCGTCGACAACACCAGTCGCTAAACCAGGATTTGTATTATTCATTGAACCGGGAATTCCAAGGGCAGCCATGGTAGAATTGTTTTCTTGGGTAAGAATTTCGGAGCGCGCTTTGGGACCGTTGCGATTATTGTCAAACTCTTCGTAAGTAGCTTCTGTCTCTGTGAAGTCCATCGTGACATCAACCTCGGAACGAACGTTTTCTTCACCCACAACCGACGACAGAAGAGCATCTATCCTGCTACGATAAGTCTCTTCAATACTATTTTTGTGCTCCATTTGAGAAGAATTTAGCTGCATAGACGCGAAGCGCTTTGCATCAGTCAAAAGTTTCCCCCTTTTGTCCACCACCACCACATCATCAGCGGAAAGATATGGAACACTTGACGCTACCATGTGAATAATGGCTTCGACTTGAGAGTTTGAAATAATCCGGCCCGGAAACGGAGTCACAACTACTGAGGCTTTAGCTGGCGTTCGGTTACGCACAAACACGCTTTGTTTAGGAGCTGCCAAGTGAACTCTAGCCGCTTGAATCGTCGAAATCTGAGCCACGCTTTTTGCGAGCTCTTGCTCCATCGCAGAGACATAACGAACCTGTTCCATAAATTGGCTGGTGGTCATCGACGAATCCTCACTCAAAGATCCCATTCCACCAGCTGCTCCCTCTTGAGGGAGACCGCGCGAAGCTAGGAAAATTCTCGCTTCGTGATACCGTTCATCCCGAACAATTAAATCTCCAGTTTGATCGTCAATTCGGACGTAAAATTCCGCACTGGTAAGTGCATCAAATGCAGTCTGCCGATCAGCTTCAGATAAACCTGGGTAAAGCGATCTAGTTGGTGGCTCTCTAGTGACCGAGTACGCTATTAGGAATATTGCGATTGTCAACAAGGTAATAATGGCCGGCATTGCCTTCCGCACGGCCGGCTGAGCCAATACTTCGGCAATGTTTGGTAAAGATATACCATCTGTAGATACTACCGGGAGCATATTGGCCTTAGGTGGCACCTGCTGAGGCGCTACTACACTGCCCCCTGTGTCAGGTGTGTCAGCAACCAAATTAGTACCGGGTTCTGCTGCAGCCGCCATATTTCAACTCGCTTAAAAAATATTAGACCGGCATATGAAGGATATCTTCATACGCTTTAAGGACTTTATTTCGAATTTGTAAGGTAGCCTCAAATGCAAGAGAAGACTTTTGCATCCCAATAACCACATCAGTCAGAGGAACATCTTCTCCGTGCTCATATGCTGACCTGAGCATCTTAGAGTTCATTGCAGCTCCATTTACAGCCTGCACGGCTCCTTTAACGGCCTCTGGAAAACTTATTCGGTTAGGGTCTGGCCTGGTGCCCAGTCCAATATTCGCCGCACTTGAACTTGGCTTATATCCGGCTTCGATTTCCGCCTGATAATTACGTATCTGGCCGAGAACTGCCTCAATATTTCCTATGTTGGTTGGATTCATTGAAAAGATATCCTTATCGAGCATACGCCCGTGTGACGTTAATACCTTGCTCGCGAAGCTTTTGAAGCTTGTGACGAAGTGTACGTGGACTTATACCCAACTTTTCCGCAGCCTCGTCTCTACTCCTCGAGGACTGAAGAGCTTCGGTAATAGCCTGACGCTCGCTCTGTTGCACTGCATGATCTAATACCGAACGGACATTTGAACCTTTAATCGCTCTTTCATTTGCCAAAATGGATCCGCGTTGCGTCACACCAGCAACTTTATTAGGGCGAGTAATGCCATGGTTTGGACTACCTTGTGTCCAATTAAGTGAACGGTCACTCTGAGGAACATATTCCGATGCGGGCTCTGAAAACTCGTCGTTAATATGTAGATCGTCAAATAAAAGATGCTCCAGCTCGATTGACCTCTGGTTGGAAAGCACCATGGCACGAACCATGACGTTCTGCAGCTCCCTTACGTTTCCAGGCCAAGGATATGAAACCAGTCGATGTTGTGCTGCTGGACTGATAGATATTTGGTGTCCAGTCATATTTTGTTGCGCCACGAACTGTTCAGCGAGAGGAAGAATGTCCAACGGCCTCTCACTTAGTGGGGGCAATGACAACTTGAACGCACTGAGTCTAAAATATAAATCTTCGCGAAATCGATGCTCTGCAATAGCTTGTTTCAAGTTTCTGTTTGTTGCCGCAATTATCCGAATATCAAGCTCAATTGACTTTTGGCCACCAAGCCTCACCACAGACCGTTCTTGAAGAATTCTTAAAAGTTTCGCCTGCATGCCGTAGGACATTTCTCCAATCTCATCCAAAAAGATGGTCCCACCTTGAGCTTGTTCAAACAGACCTTGTTGTATTTTGTTGGCGCCGGTAAAAGAACCCTTCTCATGACCAAACAACATGTCCTCAATAAGATTCTCTGGCATTGCAGCACAATTAAATGCGACAAAAGGTCGATCAAATCGCGGCGAAGCGTCATGTAAGATTCGTGATAGCACTTCTTTTCCAGCTCCAGTAGGGCCCGTTAACAGCACTGTCACATCCACTCTTGCAACGCGTTCAGCCAAAGCCAACAAATTTCGGCTTACCGGATCGGCAAATACGTAGGCGCTAGTATCAGTCTTCGGCTCAGAAACGTTGGTATCGACTATATGACGCCACTCGGCGGGAGCAAGTTGTTCAGACGGAACTGCAGTCAGCGCTCCCTGACGCACAGCTTCAATACCGAGTTCAAATAGATCTCGAGCAACTCGGGTGATGACCTGGGCTGGTGACCCTAATGAGACCAACTTCATCTGAAGCTCTTTTAAAGCAGTGGCGCACTTAGAAAGCCTTACTACTACGATTTCAGCTGAAGTAAACGCGTCGTCCTCTATATCCAACGAATCGCCTATCCGCAGGTCGAATCCCTTATCTAAAAAGGCTTGACGGACTTGATCGTTGAGCTTTTCCACTGGGTCGATCCACAACATCGGGATGCTATTGGTATTTGCCACTTTGGTACCTTCTCTCTGCTTGTTTTAATTTAAGTTGCCGCTTCACAATTTGTAAAGCAATATATATGCCAGATTAAAAAATTGTTTAGTTACATGATGTTACAGATATAGTGGCAACAAACTGTCAGTTATCCGCCAGCGGCAAATTGACTTTCCAGGTACAAAAGACAAAAACAGTCGGCAATCTGACAGTTAATTGTTTAGGTAAGCAAAAGGATCCAAATATTTGATTACAGTTTAATGCTCGGGAGGCCCATCAATCAAAATTTAAATTTAAATTTAAATTTTGATATAAAAGTATTTAAGCACTTGAGAGCCCATATTTGTTGATTTTTTCGATAAGTGTTGTTCGTTGGACATTCAAGAGCCTTGCGGTTTTAGAAACATTCCCCTCAGCCTTATCGAGAGCTTGCTGTATCAGACTCCTCTCAATGTCTACCATGTGTTGCTTTAAAGGGAGCCCTTGTTCTGGAAAAGAATCCCAACTTTGCGCCATTGAAATTACGTTAATTGTTTCGTCAAAAACCTTCCCATTGTTTCGCCCCTCCATTAGCTGACTAGATAATGCTGGAGTATCTGTTATCGCCAACGACGCATTTGCCTCTGATTGCTCTTCGAAATTAAAAGCGCTTTGGCCACTTGAAACGTGGACTTCTGACGGAAGTTCACCTGGTTCAACATTTGCTAAGAGTCGAATACCGGGGGGAAGCATACTCTCTGGAACATTCCTAAAATCGACAACTTGACCGGGATAAAGCGCCGAGTAACGATTTACAAGATTGGAAAGTTCTCTGACATTACCCGGCCAGCTGTATCTCATGAACAAGTCAAGTGACGAAGATGCAAATGTTATAGGTTTATACCTCCGCTTTGCGTGCATTATTGAAAAATGCTCGATCAGCGGCAGAATATCCTCCGTTCGCTCTTGAAGTGCTTTTATCTCTATCGGCATAACATTTAGACGGTAAAAAAGGTCCTCACGAAATTCGCCTTTCTCTATGAGATTTTCAACGTTTTTATGTGTAGCAGCAATAACTCTGACATCAATCGCTAAACCCTGAGTGGTACCTACTGGGTCAATAATGCGTTCTTGTAATACACGAAGCAACTTCACTTGCAGGTCCATGGACATATCTCCGATCTCGTCCAGAAATAATGTGCCACCACTTGCAAGTTCAAATCTTCCCTTGCGATCTGATATCGCTCCGGTAAAAGCTCCCTTGCGATGCCCAAACAGTTCGCTCTCAAGCAACTCACGAGGAATTGCGCCGCAGTTTACGGGAATAAAAGGTTCAGCTGAGCGCTCTGAGCAGTCGTGAAGCGCGCGTGCCACGAGTTCTTTTCCCGTGCCACTTTCGCCCAATATTAAGGCGGTTGCATCACTAGGTCCAACTACTTTTATGAGTGCGCGGAGCTCATTGATATCTGCGCTCCGCCCTACAATTGTCTTTAAATTCTGCACTAACTCGTCTCAACGAAATTCTGATGCCAAAGCTCTCAACTGTGTTACCGATAAAAAAGCAGGAAAGCTGGCATAATGTAGCGCTCATGAAGCGCTGTACCACTTTAATTTGGACTTATAAGTATATATTCTAATGAGAATAAACACTGTCTTCAATATTTCAATTTACAATAACTTTTTTTGAAACTCCCAAAGGTAGACGAAAAAATATCTGACAAATCATTCTTTGACCGGCAATCACTTACTAGGTAATCTAGAATGTCTTGCTTTCCTGTATTAGAGAGGTTCGTTCCATGAATCGCATAAAAGAAGCTTTTTTAGAGGTATTTATCGTTTTTGTTGTAGGAGGGCTTATTGGTGCAAGTTTAGCAGTTGTATCGAACCTCTTTGTATCGAGCGTTCAGTGGTTTGGTCAAAAACGCGAGAGCGCAGATTTTTTTACCGCCTCTTTTGGCAACCAAACTATTTCCTTCTCAAGTCTTCTATTTTTGTGGGCTGCTGCTGCTGCTGTTGTTATAATCAAAAAGTCGTTTGGCATTGCTAAGTGGGCAGGTCCCGCTGACTCTATGTACTCAGCACATCAACTTAACGTCCCCTTCAACATAAAGCAGGGGCTTGCGTCAACCTTGGCGGCATTCGCGTCGGTCAGTGGAGGGGCATCAGTCGGCCAATATGGACCAATAGTGCACTTTGGCGCTACTGTGGGTATCATTACATCGAAGCTTCAATTGCGAAAGCGGCTTGGTTTTAATCGTCTACCCCGAGAAATCTATCTAGCCTGCGGGGTGGCCGCCGCAATTTCTGCCGGTTTTAATGCGCCGATCGCAGGTATAATTTTTGCCCACGAAGCCATTCTCCGTCACTTTTCTGTCCGAGCTATAGCTCCGATTACGGTGTCCTCGATCGCAGCAAGCTCGGTGGGTGGTTATCTTTTTCCTCATACAGCAACATTCAAGATAGATGCTGCTGCACCTGCCCTGGCAGAAGTAGTGCCCTTCTTGGTCATCTTGTCGCCCATATTCGCAATTACCGCGATAGCTTTTATGGTGTCAATAAGATATTCCACCAAATTAGCCACTTCTTTATCTGTGAATCCAACTCTCCTTCCTTTTATCGGCGCAACCGCTTGTGGGTTAGTTGGACTTTTTGTTCCTCAAGCACTTGGCTTAGGAGTAAGTAATATCAATGACATGATCTCTGGAGAATATCTAGTTCCACTGCTAATCAGCGTCTTAATAGCAAAAATTTTTATGACTTCAGCATGTATAGGTTTTGGCGTGTTTGGTGGGGTCTTTTCACCCGCTTTATTTATTGGTGTTGCTGCAGGAGCTCTTGCGACAAAGCTACTTGTGGCAATTGGGTTCAATGATATCGCATCTGTAATTACTGTGGCGGCCATGGCGGCAGTTAGTGCATCAGTCATCGGTGCTCCACTCAGCGCCGTCCTGATTGTGCTTGAACTATCGCAATCTTATGAATATGCCGTAGCTGCAATGATTGCAGTCATGGTCTGCAGTCTAATCACTCACCGTTTATTTGGGCATTCGTTTTTTGACCGTCAATTACTGGATAGAGGAGTAGATTTAGTAAAAGGCAGAGAAGCCATCGCATTAGAAAATCAAGTGTTGGAGCCTTATGTATCCCAAGATCATATTAGAGTTAGAAAAAGTGATACTGGTAATACCGCCCGCGAACACATGGAGCGTCGTGAACAAACTGAAGCTTATGTTGTAGATGAAGGGGGTATTCTTTTAGGTAAGCTAAATATTCATCAAGCTGTCTCTTGCGGCGATGACACAGTTGACACCCGTATGGATAAAGATCCCACATTACTTTATGCAGATGACTCACTAAAACAAGCAATGATCAAAGTAAGTGACTTTGTCGGTGAGAGTTTACCAGTAGTACATAAGAAAAGCACTTTAATGGCAGGGAGCATTGCAGAGGGCGAGTTATTTCAAGCAGTGATAGATGTTCAAAGCCAAGCCCGAACTATCGAAAGAGATTAATATCGCCACACAAATTAACATTACGCTGCTGAAAAGAGTGTTAGTGGTACTGTGTGTCGACTTGGAGGATGAATGAAAAAATTTTATTGGTGCCTATTACTAGCATTGGCCAGCTACTTTTCGACACCAACAGCATTAGGAGATTTTAATGCCGGTCTCAGTGCCTTGCAGCGGGCTCATTATGCAACGGCAATGCGTGCTTGGATCGGAATGGCAAACGATGGCATAGCCGCCGCGCAGAATAATGTCGGTCACTTATATGAAGAGGGCCTCGGGGTGTCGCAGGACTACAGTATTGCTATGCGCTGGTACAGGCTAGCAGCAGAGCAGGGCCTTTCTGAAGCTCAACATAACATAGGCATGCTTTATTATTCTGGCTATGGCGTAAAAAAAAATTATAAAGAAGCCTTTAAATATTTCAGGAGAGCTGCTGAACAAAACTTAGCGGATTCACGATACATGCTTGGCCTCATGTATCACCAAGGCCAAGGCGTACCTATGGATTACAAATTTGCAAAATATTGGTACCTTCTTTCAGCAAAGCAGGGGTATGCTAATTCCCAATTTATGTATGCTTTTATGCTACAAGCCGGAGAACTGGGAGACCCGGATCCTTTTAAAGCACTGATTTGGAGCACAGTGGCTGGAAAAAATGGAAAGCTTGATAACGCAGATGTTGGCGATCAAGCCAAGTTACAACTTGAAGATGAAGAGATTGCAAAAGCCCTCCAATTGGCAGACATCTGCGTCGATAGCAACTATACTACTTGTCCTACCTCGTGAGAGATATTCAACCCAAGTTCTGTAAATTTTATTCCACTATTTTCTAAAGAAATTCGAACTCTAGACGATATAACTATTACATTTGCAGTAGTAGTAAAAAACCGAGGAGTTCCACAAAATGAAAAGACACGCCAAAGCACTGAATGCCTATCAAGATGTGAATGTGTCATCAGCAGTTCCCTATGCTGATGGTGTTCAGTTGATCCAAATGTTATTTGACGGACTGATAGATTCATTGTCATCCGCCGAGGGTCACCTGGTGCGCAAGTCGATAAAGGAGAAAAGTGATGCTCTTTACAGAGCGAGTAACATTATTATCGGGTTGCAGGGTTCTTTAGACTTTGAGAAGGGCGCAGAACTAGCACGCAATCTCAGTGAGTTATATGATTATTGCCTGAGGCGACTTATCAAGGCCAATCTGTACAATGACATCGAAGCTGTGCGCGAAGTCAAAGGATTGATGGAAGAAATAAGCTCCGCTTGGACACTCTTACCATCACTTTTAAAAGACCAAAACGCAGCAATGGCGTCATAACACATGCCTAACAGCTGAGTTTCGATATGTTATATGCATCAACAACCAACGCTCTGGAGTTAAGGCCTCAGAGCGTTTCTAATTTGGAGCTTTCTCAGAGCAAAAGCGGGGATAACGAATCAAACTTCGGAAAAGAAGTAGCTTGGCTATACGAATCGTCAAACACCGAAGAGTTAACAGAAGAAAAAAGTGCCGTGCCACTAAAGCCAAGCACACCACAATCAAAAACGTCCATACCCACCGACTGCCTTTTCTTTGATCAATTCATTTCTCTTCACCAGCCAACACTGAGCTTTAACGACGCTAGTGCGAAACAAATTGAACATCGAGTTCAAGTAAACACTTACCTAAATGAATTAATCGAAAGCACATAATCGACAGCATTAGTTCTAAGCCATCAATACCCATCGACAAATGAGACAAGTAAGTTTTATTAGAATTTTAGTAATAGCAAAAATGTCCAGAGAAACATCGAGCGGACGCTATAAAGTTCAAATTAGAAGGAGTTTATCTAGTTAACTTATTTTTTTCCCAATAATGGTTCTATTCATTAATGATATGCTTGTCATGAGTACTTCACGTATGGCTTGACAGTTCTGCTCTTGCATGGCATAAATTGCTCAAATAATTAGAGGTTCTTAAGATAATCGGAGTCGAAATAACATGGCATTCACTCAGAGCAGGATATTTCAAATACTTGATAAAGGTGACAGTACTGACAAAACGAGTTTGGCTTGTGATTATTTCCTCTCAATATTGATATTTCTAAATCTACTCGCAGTATGCCTAGAGTCTATTTCGTCTTTGGGAGAAACGTACCAAAGACAGTTTTTTTTGTTCGAAATGTTCTCGGTAATAGTCTTCGCTGTAGAGTATTTGTTAAGAATCTGGTCGATGGCTGCAGATGAGAAAAACCGCTACCCCGATGCGTCCCGCAGGAGAGCTAGTTACATCTTTAGTTTTCATGGAATAGTAGATCTAGCCGCTATACTACCGAGCATACTACCCTACTTTTTTCCGGGAACCGACTTAAGATGGTTGCGTGTCCTACGCTTATTGAGATTACTCAAGATTTCTCACTATTCTACCGCACTGGAGGACCTATTTTCAGCAATTTATCAAGAGAGACAGTCGTTTGTGGCAGCCCTTTACCTTATGGCGATAGCTTTGTTTCTTTCCAGTTCAATGATGTATCTAGCCGAATATGAGGCGCAACCGGAAAACTTCCAATCGATCCCGCACACCATGTGGTGGTCCATGATTACTCTTACAACCGTTGGGTATGGTGACGTTTCCCCTGTCACCGGAATAGGTAAAATTGTTGGAGCATTTACTGCTCTCATGGGCGTTTGTGCCGTAGCACTTTTAACCGGAATTGTAGCGTCTGCCTTTTCCAATCAAATGGCTAGGCGCGAAGCAATATTCGAAGCAGAAGTTAATGCAGCAATGGCAGATGGAGTTATAACCGAGGATGAAGCCGATCATATCGAAGATTTAAGGGGACGATTCAAAATAACCGAACAACACGCAAAAGCTATCTTTGACAACATCGCTGAACAGCAAGAATTCGACGAAATTATTGAGGAAAAAACTAATAAAAAGCGCGAAGAGTAACCAGAAACATTGGGTTGTTAATAATTTGTCTGAAGTACGTTATTACGTTGTAACCATCTTCAAAGCCAACACAAATAGTTGATGGAGTACAAAGTCGTTTTCTTTAATGTAAAGGAATTTTAGAATCCCCTCTTTTCGTAAGAAACTCGCACAGCCCAGCGAAAAAGTTAGTGCCTAACCGCCGTCAACGATCACCTCAATGCGACGATTCTTTGCTCTTCCTTGAGGTGTGCTATTCGACCTGATCGGCTTAGTATCCGCGAGACCTACAATTGTCACTCGACCTTCTGCAACAGAGGAATTGTCCAGCAAATAATCAGCTACTGCAGCCGAACGAGCGGCAGATAAATCCCAGTTAGATCGGAAACGCTCACTAAATGCCATAGGCACATTATCCGTATGTCCCTCAATTGTGATTAACCCACTAGATTGCGATATCGAGTCACCCACTTTTTTCAATAAAGGCTTGAATCCTGGTTGAAGATCTGAATAGCCGCTGCGGAATGAACCCCTTTCAGCTAATCTAACGATTATCTTATCCCCATCTCGCTCAACTTCAGCCAACCCTTTCGCAATCTCGCTCGAAAGGTTCATTCGGATTCTTTGAAACTGATCATCTATCGCACGCTTTTTTGTAGCATCTGACATTCCCGATAAATTGGCAGCAACGTCGTCAGGTGAGCCCTGTTCAACTTGAACTACAGACTCTACCTGTGCTTGAGCAGCAGCGATTTTTGCATAAACCTGCAAATCATCTTGGGAAACCTGCGCCCCTGACTTGCTATTTTCGTTTTTTCCGTCGTCTCCCGTCTTAGCTTGAGTGATAACTTTTACAATCAACCTCGTATCCTCGACTCTCACCTCTACCTTGCCGCGAGCAATCTCTTTCGCCATAGTCTCTTTTAATTTTTCGATATCCGAATTCGTATCAAAATCTGCGGTCTTAGTTGTTTCCTTGAGAATGGGATCAACTGGCTGCTCTTCGTTTGTTGTCTGCTCTTGAATCACATTCAGTGTAGTGTGGTTTACTTTTGCGCGCTTATATTGTTTTGCAATAATACTTTTAGCCTTTGGTGGTTCAACAGTAGGAACAATTCGCTGCACTCCGAAAGCATTTTTCATTGAACCACTCACCTCCTTGTAACGGGGAACGTTCATTTCCGCAAAAGATAAGAGAAGGACGAAAAATGCCATTAACAACGTTGCCATATCGGCGAATGTTGCCATCCACGCCGGCGCTCCACTCTTACATGGTGAGCATTCTGGGGGTTTTGGATGAACTACAACCTCCCTCTCAATTGGCTTACCCTCTTCATCTAAAACAGTTGGATAGCCCTGAGAGTCGAGTATCTGCTCCTCTTTTACCTCTGCAGGTTCCGTCTCTTCATCCGTGTTCAATTCTTGTTCTTGGTCAGCCATCAAATTCGTCCCAAATGTTATGTACCATCAACAATTACCTCAATTCGCCGATTGCGGGCTCGACCCACCGAACTATCATTTCGGGCAATGGGCTTGGTATCGGCGAAACCAGCAACGGTTATTCGCTCCTGATCAAAACCAGACTCATTTATGAAAAATTGAGCTACTGAGGCAGACCTTGCAGCGGAAAGGTCCCAATTAGATTTAAAGCGCTCACTGAAAGCGACTGGAACATTGTCAGTATGTCCTTCAACGCGAACTTTGCCTCGAGAAGCAGATAAAGACCTCCCAACGCGTCCCAACAGCTGTTCAAACTCGTCCTTTAAATTTGCACTACCGGACACAAATGATCCCTGACTTGCCAATCGAACAGTTATTCTGTTATCAATTTTTTCGACTTCCACAAGACCCCTCTGAATGTCTTTAGAAAGGTCAGCACGTACTTTTTGGAATTGATCTTCGATATCTTGATTCTGCTTATTGGTCTTACCACCGGGAGACTTCAACGAACTATTTTGATCATCACGACCCTGAGATTTCTCGCCTGAAGCCAATTTCTGTCGGCGGACCTCGACCTCAGTGGAAAGCCTCGCTTGCGCTTCCACAACCTTCGCCGCTATGTCTAAAGTCTTTTGGCTAATCGGTCCGCCAGTCCCATCTTTAATGTCGACATCAGCAGCACCGCCGCTTTGCGAATCGGCTCTCAGCTCCACGACAACCTTGTTATCCTCGACACGAACCATGACCTGACCACTGTCAATTTCTTCCTGCATTACTTGTTCGAGCGTTCGAAAGTCTTGACGAGTTTTAAAATCAGCCTCTTTCTCCTCAGTTTTTTTAACTACTTCTCTCATAGTGATGTCTTCAGAACGTTGCCTAACGTCTCTAAAAACAGTTGGTTGAGCAACCGCTGGCGAAAAATCATCAACAACAATACTTCGAGCGGTCTCGATGGTGATTGTTGGCACTATCCGTTTCACTCCGAAGGATGCTTTCAATGACCCAGCAATCTGCTTATATTTCGGCACGCTCATCTCAGCAAAGGACAGTAACAAAACAAAAAAAGCCATAAGTAAAGTAGCCATATCAGCAAATGTTGCCATCCAAGCAGGGGCTCCACCTTTACATTTTGGACAGTCTAACTTTTCTGGACCATGATCAATCGGAATCTCCCACCAATTGACCTCTGCGGCTTCACCCTCTTCAGCTGAATTATCCTGTTCTTCGGCCATTGCTAAGACCTGGTCTTATCCGGCAGCTGCTGCAAGTTTAGCTTGCGCCGCAGCATCGCAGAATGCAGCAAGTTTATCGCCCAAAACTCGGGGGTTACCGCCCTCTGCCATGAACATTAGACCCTCTATTATCAATTCATTGTTCTGTTCTTCCGCCGCCGCCATATTCGAGAGTTTCATATTTAGAGGCAACATGATGACGTTTGCGAGAATTGCCCCATACATTGTTGTAAGAAGTGCAACCGCCATCGCTGGGCCAATGGCTTTAGGGTCTGACATGTTACCGAGCATCTGAACTAACCCAATCAGAGTTCCTATCATTCCCATGGCCGGCGCAACCTCACCCCACGCAGCAAAAAAGTCGGCGCCGAGCATTTGTCTGATTTTCGTAGAGTCCTTTTCTCTTTCCAGAGTGGATTTGATTACATCCTGCTCTGCTCCATCCACCAACATCCCAACACCCTTAGCCAAGAAGGCATTGGACAATTCTTGACCCTCAAGAGCGATCATCCCATCCTTTCGGGCGATCGTTGCCAATTCAACCATAGTTTCTATAAGATCTGGAGCTGAATCCATTTTGTACATGAAGCATTTGCCCGCAACACCGCCGGCGCTTAAAAATTCTCCCAAGGAAGATCTGGCCATCGTGACCATCGCGGATCCTGCAACTACGATCAAAAGTGATGGGGTGTCGACAAAAGCACCCGGATCATCAATCGCCATGAAGATCAGACCAAACGCTCCCAGAAGACCCACTATAGTAGCAATATCCATAAAATTTCCTCTCAATGACTACATCAAATTAGTTGTTTAACCTAAAATTATGCTTTTAACCCTAAAAAAATAGAGCAGCCTTTTACCAAAAATCTCTCTTACATACTCATGTCTTGATAAACTACTCATCAGTGTATCGTAAATCGGCAGAAATCATCAAAAATTTAATTAAAAGACCTTTTACAGTTAATCTTCACAATCAATGTTTGCAAATGGTTGGTATAGTTACAGTCATTTCTGATATTATCATAGTAAGTAGTTGCATTAGATATAATAAAAGCTTTTTTTTCGTTATATAGCTAAAGTTAAAACAGGCTTTTGTTGCAAGGTAACATACACTTGTTTACGATCATAATTCGAAACTGTGTATTGATTCACTCAAAGATTTTCAGGTTAGGTGCAATATGTTTAGGTTGCTTATGAACAGCTGCATTTCAGTGGCTATCATTCTTGCAATAATTGCTCTTGTTGGATGCGATCTTCATGAGCCTGAAATAGCGTGCGAAGACCAAATCAAGGCCTATGATAAGCAAGATTTCGTTACTGATGACTTAGGAATGGCAATAGATCCAAAGACTGGAACCCGATGGTTCAGGTGCTCGGGCGGAAAGCGTTTTGTTAACTACAGATGCCAAGGCGAAGCGTTACATTTATCTTGGGATGAAGCCACTGCCTATGCCAAAGAATTTTCAGAAAAATCCGGAGTTAAATGGCGGCTGCCAACAAATAAGGAGATGAAGTCAATTATACAAGCGGATTGTGTCGCGCCCGCAATTAACACTAATGTTTTTCTAGATGCTGAAGTTGCAAATCATTGGACCTCGAGCAGTAGCCTCCACCAAGATACCTTTCGATGTTCTCTCAACACCTACAATGGCCGAATATCCTGCCGGCAAGCCCGAATAATAAACCAGCCATTTATGCTCGTAAGGGAAAGATAGGTGCCAACATAACGAAATGCTCAAGCCTAGTTGTGCGTAGGTTTTGGAGAAAAGCTCAAGCAATGCTGCCCATGTGCTCGAATTACTTCTACACTGGGGAGTGCCTTTGATTTAAATCCCATAGCATTACAGCCATAAGGCCTTCTTCTGTCGTGGGTAATTTTGAAGTGGATACAGGCCCAGCAATTAGGGCCGTCTTTTATTGACGTTTTCACGACGCGGCTTCCAGAATTCTTGGTAGTACTTCCATATGACCATCGTTACAAACACGATAGTTATCAAAGATGCAAATCCATTTGTTAACGAAATACCTTTCAATTTTGTGAACTCTGGTCTTGTCCACATGATTAAGATCATTGGGATAGCCACGAACATGTAAGTCCTGATCAGTTTGCATACGGCACAGGGTGGTCGGTTATTGTTGTCCACTTGATGTTCTCCAAATTCGTCGTGCTTAAAGATATCCGTTTAGATTAAACAATACTTAAACTAGAGCTAAATTCTTAATCCATAACAACTGCACTTACTACTCTAGCTCTATATTGTCCTGAGGTCCACTTACTCAATCCAGAAATTATATTTGTTTCTACGCGCACCGTTTGTTTTGGTACCAATGTAGTTTTTAGTTCAATGACGCGGTCTTGGCCAAAGTTGTTATCTGTTATCGAAATTTGAAGGTTTGTTACCATCAGTTTTACCGGTCCCATATTTGTAATATAAACTTGGAGTATACCGCTATCGGAACGAGACAATGCTGTTTTAAGGAACTGTTCAGGTTTATGCTCCAAAAGAAGTGACTCAAGAGAAGCTCGAGCTTTGTCTCGTACGGTAGATGTACTATTTACTGCAGCCCTAAGATAAGTCTCTGCAATCTGATAATCCTCGGAGAGCAGAGCATTCTGTCCTAAATAATAGTTAGAAAAAGCAGTGGGCAAGAGCTTGTGACTTAAACGAATATCCGAAACGCCAGCGGCGATTTCTCCCTGTTTATATCTAAATATGCCACGCTCCAAAAAATTTAAGTAGTAATTAGCATCTTTCGCAATTGCTGAGGAATAGTCTCGTTCTGCGTTGTCCACCATATTTAATTGCTCCCATGCATTTCCTTTCAACCGCCAAAATTCAGCCTCACTCGGTTGTATCGCGATAGCTTTATCCAATAATTTTATTGCATTTTTTGGTAATTTTTTTGATAACGCACGACCCGCAGCTTGAGCGGCATTATAAGCTCGTTTATCTTTCCGTAAATTCCTCATAGCGTGTTCAAATCGATTTTTATATCTGGCACCCGAAACCAGTCCTCTTGCCGTCATTTGATTGGCTGAGACTCTTTTAGGCGATGGAGGGTGGCTAGAGAAAAGCGCATTAAACCAACTCTCCTCAGTCTCCGCCTTACCCGCCAGAGCTAAAAATGTCTGCTGCAACTCCACTGCTGCAACAGGCTCATAACCAGCTCGCGCCATGTAACGCATACCATAAAGATCCGCCTCTAACTCATCTGATCTCCTATACCTCGCCATCCATGCAGTGCTTCCCAAGGAAACTGCTAAATCGGCATAACTTTCATAAATACTTCCCTCAGCCCGAGCACCTAAGAGGCTGGTCCCAAGCTGCATCATGGAACCACGTGTGATCTGAATCGCGCTATGTCTAGCAGCGGTATGAACTATTTCATGGGCTAACACTGCCGCTAATTGGGCCTCATCACGTAAAAAAGGGAGTAACCCACGATTTATTGCTATTTTACCTCCTGGCAGTGCCCACGCATTCGGCACGGGATTATTCAAAACTCTAAATTCATAGGGTAACTGACGATTATCCGCCACTGCCGCTAATTTAAGTCCTACATCACTCACATACCGTTGCAATTCCATATCCACATAATAATCGCCCCCCTGCGCCTGCCTCGCGGGGGCGAAATTCTTTTCCCCTATAGAGACCTCTTCAGCAACTGAAAGAAGAGTAAAATCACGTTGTCCAGTTACTGGATTAACAGAACACGAAGTAATGAGCATTACAATCAAACAGATCAACAAGAATCGACTCATATTTTTGCTCCAAACTAAACTCCGTTATAAACATTGTATCTGTTCCTTGATTTGTTTCTTTACTCCCTTCAAAATATATTGTGTCAATTTTTTGGTGGAAATTCATAATGCTTTTGCTTTTATCGCCCGCAAAGAAGCTTAATTACAGCGATCAGGTTACGGATGTATTCCACTCTCAGCCTCAACTACTCCCAGAGACCCAAATACTAATAAATCGATTGAAAACTCTGTCGCCGGAGGAAATATCAAGCCTTATGGGCCTAAGTGACCAACTAGGTTTTCTTAATTACCAGCGGTTTCAAGATTGGCATATACCTTTTAATCAAGAAAATGCTCGACATGCTATTTTTGCGTTTAGGGGTGACGTGTACCAAGGTTTGTCTGCTGAAACTTTTAACAAAAAAGACTTAGCTTGGGCACAAGACCACATACGAATTATCTCTGGGCTTTATGGCCTACTGCGTCCACTTGACCTAATACAACCTTATCGCCTCGAAATGGGGACCAAGTTCGCAAACTTGAGAGGGAAAGACCTTTATAAGTTTTGGGGAAGCACAATAACTGATGCCTGTAACAAACAAATAAAAGCTCTTAGTGAAAAAAAACCACCTCCTTTTTTAATAAATTTGGCGTCTAATGAGTACTTCAAAGCAATAACACCCAAAAGTCTAGAAACATCCGTAATCACACCGATTTTCAAGGAGAAACGAGGAAAAGAGTACCGTGTTATAAGTTTTTTTGCGAAACGAGCTCGTGGTCAAATGGCTGCTTTCGCGACTAAAAACAAACTGTCAAACATAAACGACCTTAAGGAATTCAGAGATGATGATTATCGTTTCAACTCTGAACTTAGCTCTGCCGATAAATGGGTTTTTACTCGCGGTTAACTTGTTATGATAAAGTTACCTACCTCTGTGTCATGCCAAAATAATCGCGATCCAATCATAAAAGAATTAGCGAGAATCTTTAAAAAAACATCAAACGTTTTAGAGATCGGTAGTGGTACAGGTCAACATGCTGTGTGGTTTGCACCGAGACTGCCGTGGCTAGATTGGCAACCTAGTGATCTTGAGAATCATCAAGATGATATTAACAAATGGTTGCGGAGTTACCCTGCTCCAAATCTTCGTAAACCTATAGTACTGGATGTGGGCAGCGTATGGCCAAAAACTTGTTATGATGCTATCTTCAGTGCCAACACAAGTCATATCCTATCTTGGAAAAATGTTGAACATATGATCACCAGAGCCGCTTCAATGCTGCCAAAAAATGGTATCTTTTGCCTCTATGGACCGTTTAAAATTCGTGGCATTGATCTGGCTCCAAGCAACGTAGCATTTGATAAAAAATTAAAGGTTTCTTCTCCAAAAAGAGGGTTACGTCACGTTGAAATGATTGATAAAATAGCAGTGAGTTCAGGCCTGCAAATGACCGAGAACTTGAGTATGCCCGAAAATAATCGAATACTATCTTGGATCAAATTTATGTAAAGTAACTCCAATCAATCGATGATCCAGTAATCCAGCGCTAAAAACAGAAAGATACACATACCCACCCAATGATTGTTTTTAAATGAGTTAAAACAATCTACTTTTTCGCGGCTTTTCGCGCGCCACAACTGCCTCAGGAAGAAAATCCCTGTGATTGTGATACCCAAGTTAAATACCCAACCACGACCTGATTGGTGGCCGCAGTAAGCCAGCAGAATTAAAGAGCAAACCTGACAAAACGCAATGTAACGAAGCTCATTTTCTGCCCAGAATATTGCAGTGGACCCAATTCCCAATATAATATCTTCTTCCCGATCAACCATAGCATAAAAGGTATCAAAGGCGATGGTCCAAAATACAACCGAAAAATAAAGGGCAAACGCAACCAATGAAATATCGTGCCCTACTGCCGAGAAGCTTACAGGCACTACCCAACCCCATGTTAACCCTAAAAGCAATTGTGGGATATTACTCCAGCGCTTGGCAAACGGGTATATGATGATCAACACCGCCGCCACCATTGATAAGACAACGGTGGTATAATTGGTCTGCATGACCAAAAAAAAAGCCACCAGAAATAAGAAAATGAACGCCCGAAGAGCGGCATTGGGATTTATCTCGCCAGTAACAATAGGTCTATTATTCGTTCGCGAGACTTGTCCATCTATTTTTCGATCAGCGTAGTCATTAATAACGCAACCGGCTGCACGTGTCACAATAACCCCTGCACTAAATATTGCTAAGATGTCAAGCTCGGGAAAGCCATCAGACCCTAACCAAAGAGCCCAAAGCGTTGGCCATAAAAGCAAGTATGTTCCGATCGGTCTATCCAAGCGAACCAGGCGTATCCAAGGATTGGTAATTAATTTTGCTAAAGTTGGCAATCTATTTCCGTTATTTATTGGCTTGTGACTTAATTACTTCAAAATTCGGCAAAAATACCTCGGTCACTAATATTGACGAATTTCTAATATTAAAAGTCGACCTGCGGCCCCAAAGAGAAAGTTCTCCAGGTGGTTGTCCTTTTAAATAGAAGCTGTTTGAACTCAATCGAGCAAGTTCAACATTCGTACGGACGGCGTACTGATTACCAAACAACCAATCACCAAGAGAACGGTCACCCAACTGTTGAATCTCTCTCCAAATTCCATTTCTGTAATGTCTAGGACACACCGTTCGGGCAAAAACTATTGGAAGGTGTGCATCACATAAAAACACTTCTCTTACAAAAGATGCTCCGTAAACTGAATTTCTAAATGCTTTTCGCTCTGACAACAGCGGGCGTTGATATTTTTGTGATAAAAGTTTTATTGAAATATCTGTGTTACCCAGGGATCTTAATTGTTTTGTTAATGAGCCATTGGAAAGAAGCCAAAACCGCCATTCTTTCGAAATAAAAAAATTGGCCTCGTCGATAATAGCATACCAGCACTTAGCACTCAGTTTATTAAAACATACACCTTGTAACGACACTAATTGATCATTCATACGCGGGCGGGGATCCTTTAGGACTATGTCGAAGCCTTTCGTATTCCCAAAGGTATTGGCTGGGATCAAGCGATACTATTTTTTCGACACCGAAGTTCAAAGCTTTCAGACTATTCTCCTCGTTTGAACTAAAAATATCCTCATCTGGCCGATTAAAATAAAGTTCCCAACCTCCAGAAACTCTCAAAGCAGCACAAAAAAGTATGTTTACTTTTCCCCGCTGAATCAGCCTATAAATTAAAGTCATTGTGAACGCTGGACAGCCGAAAAAAGTACTAAATTTACCGCTACCAATGGGCGGTTGTTGATCTGGCAAGATCCCTACTGCCTCTCCTTTATTAAGGGCCTTTAATAGCGCGGCAACTCCTTTCGGAGATGTCGGCACCAGTTTCGCGCCAGTGCTTTGGCGACATGTTCTGATCCATTTTTCAAGCGCGACAAGTTTTGGTGGCTCATATAGCGAAGTAATCTTTGTCTGATGAGCTAACCACAGTCCAATTACTTCCCAGTTACCCATATGCGGAACGAGGAAAATCGTTCCTCTATCATTTTTCAATGCTAGTTTAATATTGTCCAGCCCATATACTTCAATTGTTCTTTTTTTCAACCACAATGGCGAACACCGCCAAAGCCTCGGTGTTTCGAAAATTGTTTGGGCCATATGCTCCATTCGCTCTCGACAAAGTTTTTCACGAATAGTTTCCGCTAGGGAAGGAAAACATAGCTTTAGATTTTTTCTAGCTATCTGGCATGAACGTCCATTGAGACGATAACTAATGGCACCGACTAATTTACCAAAACAACGTAATGCTGATAAAGGTAGCCACTGTAGGCATCTCAATAAACACAATACTAAGTACCCTTTCATGTCCTTGCTCTTAATTACCTCATCCAGCTATTGCAGTTTCTGGAATAACTCATTTTTTAAAAAATCATTTAGTTTCTTCCCGATCTCGGGGTGCTCCAAGCCCAATTCTATATTGGCCCTTAACAATCCGATCTTACTGCCGCAATCATACCTAGTACCCTGAAATTCATAAGCTAGAACTTGCTCCTGCATCAATAACATTTGAATAGCATCGGTTAACTGATACTCACCCCCGGCGCCTGGTTTTAAGGCGCGTAAGTGGTCAAAAATTGCGGGGGAAAATATGTAACGACCGGTAACGCCCATGTCCGATGGAGCATCCTCAACTTTTGGTTTTTCCACAATACCATCTAACGAATATAGATGGGCTCCCTGCTGAGTACCACTGATAACACCATAGGCTGAAATTCCCGCGCCCGGCACCCTTTGAACCGCAACTACTGAGCTACCATAAAAATTATGTTGTTCAGCCATTTGTTTCAGCGCGGGTGTCTTACCGTGAATTAAATCATCGGCCAACAACACCGCAAAAGACTCATCACCTATCAAATGGGCAGCAGTAAGGACTGCATGTCCTAGACCTAAAGCCTCAGTTTGTCGGATATAGGTACAACTAACACCTTTAGGAACGACTCCTTGCGCAATTTTAAGCAAATCCTTTTTTCCGCTTTTTTCAAGCTGATGCTCTAATTCATAGGCTTTGTCAAAATGATCTGCAATCGCCCGTTTTGCCCGACCCGTAACGAAAATCATCTCAGTTATTCCGGCGGATACCGCCTCTTCCACTGCATACTGTATAAGGGGTTTATCAACCACAGGCATCATCTCTTTTGGACTCGCCTTGGTTGCGGGTAAAAATCTAGAGCCCAAACCGGCGACAGGAAAAATTGCCTTTCTGAGGACCTTATATTTCTTAGAACCTATCATGCTTCATAAAACTCCTTTTAAAAATTTGATATTAACCAAAAGAATGCTTTCTATTCCCAATATCATAGCCCAAACAAAATCTTAATTTTAAATATCGGCATTTGATCATCTTATTACCTATCATTCTAGTTATACCTCCTTATAATTGTGGAATAATTCACACATCAAGAAGTATGCTAAATGACTAACATGGAATTTAACACCGTGGCATCAACTTTCCAGAATCTGATTTCTAAATTACAACAATTTTGGTCCGCGGAGGGTTGTGTTATTATGCAGCCGCTTGACATGGAAGTAGGGGCAGGCACCTTTCATCCGGCAACATTCTTACGCTCCATAGGTCCTGAAACTTGGTTCAGCGCATATGTCCAACCATGCAGACGGCCCACCGACGGTCGATATGGTGAGAACCCCAATCGATTACAACAATACTATCAATTTCAGGTAGTAATGAAACCCTCGCCCGACGATTTCCAAGAGCTTTTCCTCAAATCCCTCGACATAATAGGAATTGACTCCAAAATTCACGATATCCGATTCGTAGAAGACAACTGGGAATCCCCAACGCTTGGTGCTTCAGGGCTTGGATGGGAGGTCTGGCTAAATGGAATGGAAATAACCCAATTCACTTACTTCCAGCAATCAGGAGGCCTAGACTGTTTTCCTGTGACTGGTGAAATCACTTACGGTCTTGAGCGATTGGCAATGTATATACAAGGTGTGGAATCTGTTTATGATTTGGTATGGACTGAAGGGGCGCTCGGCCCCATTACTTATGGAGACGTTTTCAAGCAAAATGAATTTGAAATGTCCAAATATAACTTTCTTCATGCTAACGTAGAATTTTTGGCCCTCCACTTTAACGAGTGCGAAAGCAAGAGCATTCAACTTATCTCCGAGAATCTTCCTCTTGCCGCTTATGAAAAAGTAGTGCAGGCTTCTCATCTCTTTAATTTGCTGGATGCTCGCAAAGCCATTTCAGTGACAGAGCGACAACGTTATATCCTCAGAGTACGAAGTCTTGCAAGAGCTGTTGCACAAGGCTACCTAAAATCGAGAGCAGATTTAGGTTTCCCTCTTGCCGACCCAAAATTTAACACAAAGACATTGCGTCGCCTGACTGGAACGAGTTAGATGTATGATGATCTACTGATTGAAATTGGAGTAGAAGAACTGCCTCCAAAAAATTTAGGAAAGCTCTCACTAGCTTTTTCAATGGGATTGGAGACTGCATTCAAAGAAAATAACATTGATTTCTGCTCTGTAGAAGCATTTGCAACACCCCGAAGACTCGCTGTGATTGTAAAATCACTTGCCCCCAAAGCTCCTGATCGAGAAATCACAATTTGGGGACCTCCAAAGCATGTGGCATTCGATGACACCTCCAGTCCCACTCAAGCTGCCAAAGCTTTTGCTAAAAGAAATAATCTGAAGATTAATAACCTCAATGAGTTAATCCAGAACGATGGTAATCAAGATAAATTATGTTTGCGAGAACTTCGCACAGGGACTTCCATTCTAGATTTGCTTGGAAATTGCATTAACCAAATACTTTTGGAATTGCCTTTAGAAAAACGGATGAGGTGGGGATATGTGCGCGAAGGATTCGTTCGACCAGTGCGATGGGCCGTGGTTTTGTATGGCGATAAGCCGCTTAATTTGAAGATTTTCGATATAAAATCGAACAATATCACAAGGGGTCACAGGTTTCTTTCTCCCGAAAGAATTGTGATTTCGTCTGTTACAAATTATGAAGATGAACTTTTTAACGCTTTTGTGGTGGCCAAAATAGCACGGCGACGGCAGATTATAAAAGATGGCGCGGATAAATTGGCCTCAGAAATAGGGGGTAAAGCTGTTCTTTCCAATCAACTTCTTGATGAGGTATCGGGTTTAAATGAATGGCCAATTCCGCTTATCGGATCTTTTGATGAAGAATATCTCAAAATACCGCATGAAATTTTGATCTCGGTTATGCAACAGCATCAAAAATATTTTCATGTAATAGGTCCAGATGGGCATTTAATGCCTTATTTTATTACGGTATCAAACTTGATAAGCAAAGATCCAAGGCAAGTGTCAGAGGGAAATGAGCGGGTGATAAAATCACGTTTAGCCGATGCTAAATTCTTTTATAAAAATGATCTAAACCAAACTCTGCACGGATGGCGTGAAAAGCTTTCAAGTATAATATTTCAATCTGAGGTAGGTTCACTATTACAAAAAACAGAGAGAGTAGCTTCTCTTTGCAAAGCGTTAGCCATTTACACTGGAGCAAACCCTCTGCTAGCACACCGCGCCGGACAATTATCTAAGTCAGATCTCATGAGTGATGTTGTGAGAGAGTTTGACGAATTACAAGGAGTGATGGGATATTATTATGCCCTAAACGATCAAGAAGATCCTTTAATCGCCCAAGCTTTATCAGCCTACTACTTACCTAAGTTTTCTGGAGATAAAATTCCCTCTTGTCCCATTGCAATTACGCTAGCAATAGCTGATAGATTAGACACTTTAGTTGCAATATTTGGGGTAGGCCTTCACCCGACCGGTTCGAAAGATCCTTTTGCCCTTCGCCGAGCAAGCCTTGGACTTATTAGAATAATTATCGAAGGCGAAATTGATTTAGATTTACAAAAAAGTATTGACCTTACTGCAAACGAACTTAATTTTTCGGGAAAGACCATATCGAGAGCAAATAAGGAGTTAGTGCTTACTTACATATTAGATCGCCTTAATTTCTATTACAAAGAAAAAGGTTTTAAGCCAGAAAGTTACAAATCCGTGTTAGCGTTAAAATTAAGTAACTTACATGATATTGATTTAAGAATTAAAGCTATCGAAGACTTTAGACATAAATCAGAGTCTATACAATTAATTTCCGCTAATAAACGTGTCAACAATATTTTGAACAAGAGTATACCTCACGGGAATTATATAAATGTAACCCATTTTGTGAGTGACAAAGAAGAGTTACTTTTTCAAGCTGTACAAAAAATTAAGCCAGAAATTGATGAGAAAATTAAACTACGTTCCTACTCCGATGCTCTTGAAACACTACTTAGTTTATATCTACCATTAGATGATTTCTTCGAAAACGTGATGGTTAATGCTGATGACGAGTCAGTAAGGAACAATCGATTAGCTCTTATGACTGAAATTCAAGAGCTATTTCTAAAAGTGGCTGACATCTCCCAAATGGCCACTTAATTTAAGTCCGATAGATCCCTCCATGAGCAGTTGTTTAATGCCCCACCGGAGACACAAAATTACAACCTATAATCAAATGCACTGTTGTCCCAGAGCGAATGAACCACACGCCATATTCTGTCTGAAAACTTCAAATGTCTAAATTCACAACCGCTAAAGCATTATTGTCTATGAAATCTCGCCTTGGCTCTACTTGATCGCCCATTAAAGTGGTAAACATCTGATCAGCAGCAATCGCATCATCTATCGTGACTCTTAGCATTGTACGATTTTGCGGGTCCATCGTAGTCTCCCAAAGCTGAGATGGATTCATTTCTCCCAATCCTTTGTAGCGTTGAGTGTTTAATCCTCTCCGTGCTTCACTCATTAACCATAAGATCACTTCATCAAAGGCTTGGACTTGCTTTGTGCGTTCGCCACGCTGAACATAACCACCTTGTTCTATAAGGCCATTTAGTGTAGTTCCCAAAGAAACGATAGCCTCATACTCCTTAGACTGCAAAAAGTCGCGCGACAGAACAACTATCTGTGGAGTACCATGCGCTATTATTTCGATTACAGGGAGGAATATATTTAGCTTTTTGTCTTTTTCAAAAGTCACTGTGAAGCGATGCGTTCCGTCCTTGATTTCATTGAAGCAATTAGAAAGTACTTTGCACCATGCATGTATTTTTGATTCGTCAGCAAACAATGAGTGGTCAAACCGGGTAGCCTTAAGCAAAGCCTCGAGCACACATATGGGATAGTTTAGAGAAAGTCGCTGAAAAAGCTCTTTAACATTACGAACACTAGTTACAAGTTTTTCCAGCGCTACCCCCTGAATTGGGGGCGCATTAGCATTCACATATAAACTCGCTTTTTCGAGGGCTCTTTGGGTCAAATAATGAGTAAGCGCAGAATCATCTTTGACATATTGCTCTGAAGAACCTTTACTAACCTTATACAAGGGTGGTTGTGCTATATAAATATGGCCGTGCTCAACCAGTTTGCGCATCTGTCGGAAAAAAAATGTGAGCAACAATGTTCTTATGTGGGAACCGTCAACATCTGCGTCTGTCATTATAACAATTGTGTGGTACCTTAACTTCTCTATATTAAATTCGGAAGCACCGATGCCACAGCCAAGAGCGGTTATCAAAGTACCCACTTCGGCACTGGATAACATCTTATCAAAACGTGCTTTTTCTACATTAAGTATTTTACCTTTTAGGGGCAATATCGCCTGTCTGCGTCTGTCTCTACCTTGCTTTGCAGATCCGCCAGCGGAGTCACCCTCCACTAAAAAGAGCTCAGACAAAATAGGATCTTTTTCCTGACAATCAGCAAGTTTACCGGGCAGTCCGGCAATATCCAGAGCGCCTTTCCGGCGTGTCATTTCTCTTGCCCTTCGAGCCGCTTCTCGAGCTCGAGCCGCATCTATCATTTTATTTACGATTGCTTTTGCTTGTTGTGGAAATTCCAGAAGGTAGTCGCCGAATTTATCCCCGACTACTTGCTCAACCGCTGTTTTAACCTCAGAGCTCACTAACTTATCCTTTGTCTGAGATGAAAACTTAGGATCTGGCACCTTAACCGAAATTATTGCTGTCAACCCCTCTCTTGCGTCGTCACCAGTGGTATTCACTTTGCTTTTGTTACTAATGCCCTCTTTATCGGTATATGTGTTGAGTGCCCGCGTCAGTGCAGTTCTAAATCCAGCGAGATGGGTACCGCCGTCTTTTTGAGGGATATTATTCGTGTAACACAGAAGATTTTCCTGAAATCCATCATTCCACTGCAACGCCACCTCTACAGCAATACCATCGTCACGCTGAGAGCAAAAATGTACAACGTTGTTCACGCTAGTCTTATTCAAATTTAAAAATTCAACGAATGCCATCAAACCGCCAGCATACGCATACCGCTCCTCCCTTTTAAATCGCTCGTCAAGCAATGTGATTCCAATACCAGAATTTAAGAATGATAATTCACGCAAACGCTGCGCTAATATATCGAAGTGAAATTTAATATTAGTAAACGTCTCTCTGGAGGGCTTAAAATGAATTTCAGTCCCTGTGGAACCTGTGTCTCCGACTCTCTTGAGAGGCCCTTGAGGAACTCCATTTTTGTATGTCTGATTATAGATTTTTCCACTGCGCCTAATCGTTAAGCATAAATACTCGGATAATGCGTTAACCACGGATACGCCTACACCATGAAGGCCACCCGATACCTTATAATTCTCATCATTAAATTTGCCACCAGCATGCAATACAGTCATTATTACTTCCGCCGCTGAAACTCCTTCTTCATGCATTTCAGTCGGTATGCCTCTCCCATCGTCAGAAACAGTTATTGACTCATCAGTATGAATCGAAATTTGAATGTCAGAACAAAAACCCTCCAAGGCCTCGTCTATCGAATTATCAACAACCTCAAACACCATATGATGCAAACCTGTTCCATCATCAGTATCCCCGATATACATGCCCGGCCGCTTCCTCACGGCATCCAACCCTTTGAGCACAGTAATACTGGACGAATCGTAACTATTATCAACCATAAACTGTATACCTCGTCAATTGTATCAACTGGCTAATTGTCCCTTGTCTACATGAAAAATTTGATGGGAATTTTTTCCAATAATATTTGCAAAATCTTTTCTATCCACTCCCGTCATAAAATACTGGCAGGACAGCTGATTTAGTGAAGTTAGCAGATAATCTCTATGCCAAAAATCTAACTCGGAAGGCAAATCATCAAGTAAAAAGATACACTTTAATCCAGTTTTCCGCTGAAAAATTGCTGCTTGCGCAAGCTTCAGCACATACACTAACGATTTTATTTGCCCGCGCGAGAGAAAACTTGCTACTGGTGCGCCACCAATGCGCACAACTAGATCAGCTCTATGCGCTCCTTGATGAGTTTTGCCATATTTACGATCTCGTTCCAAGTCTTTTACCAAGACCTCTTCTAAGTTATTTTGGTAATCCCATCCTCTATAGTACTCAATGGACATGCCAACAAAACTATTAATACCAATGCAAATATTACTTACTTCTTCTATCAACAATTGTAAATATTCCTCTCTTTTCTCCGCTACTAAATTACTTAATCCAACTAATTCTCTAGACCACAAATCCAATTCCGAAGAACGTAGTCTATCATGCCTCAACAATTGATTGCGCTGCTTGAGCGCTTTGTGATATCGCCTCCACAGACGCATATATGAATGTTCCACATGGAACACGCCCCAATCCAAAAACTGTCGCCGTTGCAGAGCCCCGCCCTCCAGCAAAAGAAAGCTTTGGGCGTGAATTAACTGTATTGGTAATTGAGCCGCAAGCTCTCCAGCGGTTCTTATCACACGACCATCCTGACGAGCCTCAAATCCGCCTTTACTAGAACGGAGTACGCCAATTTTAGAAACAATGCCACTTTGATGACGATCAAACTGTGCGGATACCACAAGCTCGCTTTGACCTGCCTTTATCACAGTCTTTGCATCTCTGTTTCTAAAGGATCTGCCTCGGCCAAGAAGGTAAATCGCCTCCAATAAACTTGTTTTCCCACTTCCATTTTTTCCATAGATTATATTAGCGCAGGGACTACAACGCACACTGAAGTTATCAAGATTTCTTATATTTTTCCCTTCGAGTTTTAAAAGCAATATCTATTCTCATGCTTCATGGGTTGGGTTGAATTCTTACCCCAAATCAAAGCCGCATTGGCATAACCACATAAACTGCGCGAGTATTCTCAGAGGAATCCTCGAGTAAAGCACTGCTGTTTGAATCGGACAGAGTAAAGGTTACGTCACTCCCTTTTAGAACATTCAAAACATCGAGCAAGTAACTAACATTGAAGCCAATTTCCAGGTCCTCTCCGCCATAATCAACCAATACCTCTTCTTCCGCTTCTTCTTGCTCTGGATTATTTGCTACCATTTTTAATAGTCCATTTGACAGCAACAGTCTGACCCCTTTGTATTTTTCATTTGAAAGAATTGATGTGCGATTAAATGCTTGTCGTAATTCTAGTCTGTCGCCTGAGACCCTCTTTTCTCCTCCTTTTGGAAGCACTCGTTCATAATCTGGATAAGTCCCGTCTACCAATTTTGACGTAAAGCAAAAATTATCTGTCTTAGCTCGAACATGACTAGCTCCCATAGTAACGCTTATCTCTTCATCTCCGAGCAACCTAGACAATTCAACGATCCCCTTTCTTGGCATGATTACGTTAATCTTTTCTGTCATATCAACAGAACAGTCCACATCACACAGCGCCATTCGATGACCATCCGTTGCTACAGCCCTTAAGTTATTTGGAGATAGTTCCCAAAGCATTCCATTTAAATAATACCTAACATCTTGTTGCGCCATTGCAAATGATGTGCTATCTATTAGACTTTTTAACACCATCCCTTTTGCAATAAAACCTATACTCTCCTCACTATCTTCAACAGACGGAAATTCGCTAGCAGGCAGTGTTGCAAGCGTAAATCGGCTGCGCCCGCTAATAATTTGTGCACGTCCATCACCGCTGCTAAATTCAAGGACTGATCCGTCAGGCAAAGAACGACAAATATCTGCGAACTTTCTTGCAGGAACCGTAACATCACCGCCTTCCAATGAATCAGAAACCTCACTAAACCCAACAATTTCTACCTCCAGATCAGTGGCGGTTATGGATAATCGCGAACCATCGATCTTCAAAAGTACATTAGAAAGAATCGGCAGCGTCTGTCGTCGCTCCACCACCCCAACAACTAGCTGAAGCGGCTTGAGTAACGCCTCTCGAGAAAGACTAAATTTCATAAGCGTTCCTTTTATCTCAATAAAATCTACTTAAGTCGAAAGGGTCCTGAACAAATTTTTCAAATCTCTTTGCAACTCTTTATCCGTTAACTCAAGCTCTCGCACTTTCCTGCAAGCGTGTAATACAGTTGTATGATCTCGACCACCAAACGACTCACCGATTTCTGGCAAACTGTGGTTAGTTAGTTCCTTTGCTAGGTACATCGCTACTTGCCTTGGACGAGCTATTGAACGGCTTCGTCGCTTAGATAATAGGTCAGATATCTTTAGTTTATATTGATCAGCCACCACTCTTTGTATATTGTGTATGGTAACTAGCTTGTCTTGAAGTGCCAATAAATCTTTCAAAGATTCTCGGATTAAATCAATGTCAATAGCCCTTCCTGAGAATTGAGAGTGAGCCATAACCCTCTTGAGAGCACCCTCTAACTCTCTTACGTTAGACCTTATTCGCTGTGCAATAAAGAAAGCAGCCTCTCGAGATAGTGCCACATTACCTTGAGCCGCCTTGTTGATCAAAATAGCGACTCTAGTCTCCAATTCTGGCGGCTCTACCGCTACCGTAAGCCCCCATCCAAATCTTGACTTAAGCCTCTCCTCGACACCATCCATTTCCCGCGGGTACCTATCACATGTCAGAATCATCTGCTGTCCGCCCTCCAAAAGAGCGTTATATGTATGAAAAAACTCTTCCTGAGACCTCTCCTTGCCAGAAAAAAACTGAATATCATCAATCAACAAAGCATCAACAGAACGATAAAAGCGCTTAAATTCATCTATAGCTTTTAACTGAAGAGCCTTAACCATATCTGCCACAAATCTCTCAGAGTGAAGATAAACGATTCGGGCCTCTGGATTTAAAATTCTCATTGCGTTACCAACGGCATGCATCAAATGCGTCTTTCCCAAACCGACACCACCATAGATAAACAATGGATTATATGACCCTCCTGGATTTTCGGAAACCTGTTGTGCAGCAGCGAGTGCGAGCTGATTTGACTTTCCCTCCACAAAGTTTCGAAATGAAAACGTACTATTTAAGTTGCTTTGAAGGCTTTTTTCGGCCGCCGAAGTTACAAATTTTTTTACACTTCCTCTAGGAGCAGTGCTATTAAGATCGGCATTTTTTGACTTGACAGTGCTACTGACAAGATCATCTGACACCGGACTAATAACCGGACCGCTGAAACTATTTCTAGGACGATCACTGCTAATCACTAAAGACAATCTGACACCTCCATATTGCGAACATAGCTCTTCAATCCGTTTGGCAAACTTACTTTTCACCCAATCCTTTATAAACCGATTTGGAGCCACTAACAACAGTTGTTGTTCTTCTGCCTGCTGACCATTATCTGTAACTAAAGGCCTTATCCAAGTATTATATTGTTGCTCTGGTAACTCATCTTTAAGTTGATTTTGACATCGATCCCATAAAACATCAGGCAATTCTAGACCCATTTTTTTCCTCAATTTTATCTTAATGTCTACGCTATAAGTTTTATATTCTAATGATACTTCGAATGGACCAATCTAGGCAACTAAAACCAAAACAGGCTTACACATTAAAAACTCACTTATCCACAACCTAGGCCTATCCGGGGAAATAAGTAAATCTAAAATTCTATGTTAATCATATAAATAGAATTTTATTGGGAATAATTTATCAACAGTATATGCCGATAAAGTCGCTCAAAAATTAGCCAGGTAATGTGCATAACCTGTTTATAAACAGTAAAAAAA
>CENJ01114819.1_pt1 | contig 58213 bp, 52 predicted proteins | sample 356161 | NCBI WGS metagenome assembly CENJ01 (sample SAMEA2619531, study PRJEB7988) | marine metagenome | biome: marine biome (ENVO:00000447); feature: surface water layer (ENVO:00002042); material: "saline water (ENVO:00002010), including plankton (ENVO:xxxxxxxx)" | depth 5 m
TTGCAAATAGTTGCTAATGACAACTTTGCTGAAGGTGAACTCCTCGCTGCGTAATGCAGTGCGGAAACTAACCGCTTAAACTCCTGGATGGTTTAGCTCGTCCAGGCGGGGCCCGGAGGCGCCTGGCAACAGAAGCCTCCACTTCATTTCTTCTGAAGATACAAAAAAGCCGAAGGCAGGGCCTCCGGCTTAATCTGACATATCGTCTCTGAACTAGGCGCCGTAGAGAACGGAAATCTGTTCGGCCACGAGTGCAGGGCGGTCCTGACCTTCAATTTCAACTGTCGATTCGCTGATCATTTGCTTGCCGCCCGCTTTAGGTTCGATGGACAGGCATTTCTGGCGCAGGCGAACCTTTGAGCCGACTGGTACCATATTGGTGAAGCGGACTTTGTTTGATCCGTAATTGATGCCGCGCGATACGCCTTTTACGTTCAGAACCTCACCCGACAGCATTGGCAGCAGGGATAACGTCAGAAAACCGTGCGCGATTGGGTGGCCAATTTCTTTGGTGGCGCGCTCAACATCAATATGAATCCATTGATGGTCGCCGGTTGCGTCCGCAAAGAGATTTACACGGTCCTGATCTATCGTGTGCCAGTCAGACACGCCGATTTCCTGATCAACGAGTGATTCCAGATCCGCGTAATTTACGATTTTCGGTTCTGCCATTTTGTTTCCTCCCACTGAGATAACCTAATTTTACGCAGGGACTGTCTGCCCTGTTCTGATGTGTGCCGCCCGAACTTTCTGCGTGCAGCACTGATCGGCGATAGGTTAGCGGCTTGGTTCACACTCCGCTAGCTTCTCCTCGCGTCACCCCTTTTTTCGGCGCGAAATTCAGCTGTCAGTTTCCCCAACAGAGCATTCAGATTGCATTCAAGCGCGCTGGTTCACATTCGGCTCAAGGATAAGGAGAAACTTCCTATGTACGTAAAAGCTATGACATCCGGAGCTGCACTTGTTGCAATGATGGCAATCACGCCGATGGCGAATGCCCAGTCTTCTTACTGGAGCTATGATGGCCAGACATCTTACAATTCTTACGCGGCCTGCGAGGAAGCGCGTACGACCCGAACAATGGGCGGCGCAGCCCTTGGTGGCCTTCTCGGTGCCGGCATTGGCGCGATGGCAGGCGGCGACGACACACGCAACGCAGCCGTAGGTGCGGCCGTTGGTGCTGTCGCAGGCGGCATGGTTGGCAATCGTCAGGTTCAGTGTGCGTCTTACAATTACCCGTCCACGACGAATAACACCTACTCGCAGACGACGACCCGTTATGTGACGTCTCAGCCGAGCTATGGCTATTCGAACAATCAGTATGGCCACCGCCAGCCGACCTACACGTCTAACCGGACGTACAGCAATAACGGCTATAACAATGGCTACAGCCAGGGCAGCTATAACAATGGGTATAATAACGGCCACTACACGCAGTACCCGTCTAACAATACCTATTATGGCTCAAATAACGGCTATCAGACGACGTCTGGCCGCACATATACGCGGACTTACACCCAGCAGCCGACCTATACGTCGACTTCGACCCGCACGACCTATGGTTCATCTCAGCCATATCAGTCCGGTCAGCGTTGGAGCTATGATGGCCAGACCATGTTCAGCTCTTACGGTGAGTGTAATGAAGCCCGTCGTGGCCGTACGCTCGCAGGCGGTGGTCTCGGAGCCCTGGCAGGTGCCGCACTTGGCGCGATGGCAGGCGGTGATGACACGCGTAACGCAGCGATTGGTGCTGTAATCGGTGGTGCAGCCGGTGCTTATACAGGCCAGCGTTCCATCCAGTGTACGCAGTACTAAGTGACAGGTTGAGGTGAATTCTTTGCAGAAATGCTTGCCTTCACCTTCGCAATATTCTTCTCTCCCCATCAAACACATGGGGAGAGAAAACTATGACCAAGCAAATAAAATTCGAAACAGTGCTTCTGGATATCGAGGACGGCATCGCAACGCTGACCCTCAATCGCCCGGAAAAAATGAACTCCTTCACAGGTCAGATGATGCTGGACATCATCGCAGCGTTTGACGAAACGGATGCGAATGACGATGTGAAAGCCGTTATCGTGACAGGCTCAGGTGAGCGCGCTTTCTGCGCCGGTGCAGACCTGTCATCTGGCGGCAAAACCTTCGACTATGAAGCCCGTCAGGCAGACGGCAAGCAGGCCGGTCAGAGCACTGAGGAAGATATGCAACGTGATGGCGGTGGCCGCTGCACGCTGCGTATGTTCAACAGCCTGAAGCCGATCATTGGTGCAATTAACGGTGCGGCCGTTGGTATTGGTGCGACTATGCAGCTGCCAATGGATGTGCGTATCGCATCGGACAATGCGCGCTTTGGCTTTGTGTTCTCCCGCCGAGGTATCACGCCTGAAGCGTGCTCCAGCTATTTCCTGCCGCGTCTTGTCGGTATCAGCCAGGCGCTTGACTGGTGTTATTCTGGCCGCGTCTTCAACGCAGAAGAGGCGCTTAAAGGCGGTCTCATCAAAGCGATCTATCCGCAGGCAGAGCTTATGGATGCTGCACGCGCTTGGTGTCGTGAGATCATCGACAATACGGCGCCAGTGTCCGTAGCGCTGACACGTCAGATGATGTGGCAAATGCTGGGCGCGGATCACCCGATGGAAGCGCATATCATCGACAGCCGCGCGATTTACGAGCGTGGCCGTACAGGCGATGCCCGTGAAGGTGTGACGAGCTTCCTTGAAAAGCGTAAGCCGGTCTATCCGGAGAAGGTGTCTGACGGTATTGCGCCGCACTACCCATTCTACCCGGAACGTAAATTCCACTGGCCGGAAAAAGCTGAGTAATCGCTTTCACAGTTTCCAGAAGAGGCCTGCTTTTGCAGGCCTTTTTTTACTGTCTTTTGTCGGAGGCGCTGGCTGGGGGGCGATACTCAAGAATATCGTCAGGTTTGCAATCAAGCGCGAAGCACAGCTTAGCAAGGGTTTCAAACCGGATGCCTTTTACTTTGCCGGATTTAAGCTGCGATATGTTCGCTTCAGTAATCCCTACGTCCTGCGCGAGGTCTTTGGCGCGACGTTTTTGCAGCGCCAGCAGAACGTCCAGTCGAACCACTATATCGCCAAACGGACTTTGAGGGTCAGACAAAGCTTTCATTCTCCTCGTCAGCGCGTGCGCCGTGTTCCAGTCCGAGTGCAAGGAATTGTATCAATGTGCCCGCTCCAAGAAGCGCCGTCACTAGAAGCGTGCTGGTATCAATCTCTGCGCTCAGCTGTTCCGCAATGCCTCCCAGAAGCAAACGGTCCAGGCTCATCCAGCATGCTGACAGAATGTATCCAGTCGCGAGCAGCCTGATGAGCATGAGCTTATTTAGGATAAACCGCCCGGATGCCCTGGATTTCAAGACCATCCACAATGCACAGGCATTCACGGCGCCAATCAAAAGGAATGGGCCCATCCATAAGGCGACCCACAGGTATGTTAGATCTGGGTCCAGGCCGTTGAGGTAATCGGGCTGCCCGATTTTCGACACCTCAAAAAGAGGTGCAAATAGGAAGAGCGAGATATTGATCACCAGCAATGTGGCAATGCCAGCGACCAGTTTTGTAGGTTTGTCCTTTTGCATGGATACCTCCATGCAGCGAGATAAGCATATAAAATTATCGAAAACAATAATAAATTATCGCATACAGTAATTTAAGGATAAGGTCAGTGGTGCCTGTCTACTGTTCTGCACGTGCTATTTCGCGAACAGCTGGTCGAAATTGCGGAAGGTTTTGAATTCCAGCGCCGTATTGCCGCCCGGTTCGCGGACGAAGAATGTGCCCTGTTCGCCGACTTCTCCCTGAAAACGGATATATGGGCCAACTTCAAACGGAACGCCTTTTTCATCCAGTTTGTCGGCTAGCGCCTGCCAGTCATCCCACTGCATGACGATGCCGAAGTGAAAGGCTGGTATCTGCTTGCCGTCGACCGGGTTCTTCGCAGCATCATCCATATCATCGACGAGGTGGGAGGTGATCTGGTGGCCGAAAAAGTCAAAATCCACCCAGCGCTCACTTTCGCGGCCAAGGCCTGCGCCCAGCATATCTGTCAGAAACGCTCTGGTCGCGGCGAGGTCTGCGGTGGGAAAGGCAAGGTGGAAGGGCTGCATCTGGCGATCTCCTGAAACTGGAACTCTTTGAGCAGATAGGCATGAACCCGCGAACAGCAAAGCCTGTCGCGAAACAGCTTCTGCCGGGCATGACCAGATGGTGGTCGCGTTTGTTGGCCAAATGCTCTGAATGCGGCATTTATTGCCCGGCCTGCGAGTTCGCAGCGAATAAGGGTTTGCGCCAGAGAGACTCAGGTTTTAGAGCTGTGAGTCTGCCATTCAGGCTAAAAAATAATTTTCCACGAAGAGGGTATGTGTATGGAATGGGGCTGGGATAATGCGCGGGCCATACTTGGCCTTGTGCTGATTGTTGCGATTGCCTGGGGCATTTCGGAGAATCGTAAAGCGTTTCCATGGAAGCTCGTTCTTGGCGCGGTTGGTCTGCAGTTCGTTTTCGCACTGCTTCTGTTCGCGGTGCCACCTGTGCGCGACACGCTGTTCAAGGCGAACGGCATTGTTGATACGCTGCAGGCTGCGACGCGCGCTGGTACGGGCTTTGTGTTCGGCTATATCGGCGACAACACAACTTTCCCCGTTGATGAAGCCAACGCCAATCCAGCCTTCTTCTTCCAGATCCTGCCACTCGTCATCGTGGTTGCTGCGCTCTCTGCCATGCTGTGGCACTGGCGAATTCTGCGATACATCACGAAAGCCTTCGCCTTTATCTTCGCCAAGACGATGGGTATTGGCGGCGCGACCTCTCTGGCTGTGTCTGCGAACATTTTCATGGGCATGACAGAAGCCCCGGTTCTGGTGAAGCCATACATTAAGGGCATGACCCGTTCTGAGGTGTTCGTGCTCATGGTCACAGGGTTTGCAACCATTGCGGGCTCAGTTCTGGTGATTTACACGACCTTCCTTCAGCCGGTTATGGCGAACCCTCTTGGCCAGCTGCTCACAGCTTCCATTATTGCCGCGCCTGCCGCTGTCGCGCTCGCGCTGACTATGGTGCCAGAAACCACGGCTATTCATGACCGCGCGCATGAGCCGGATTTCGAATACGAATCTACAATGGATGCGTTTTCGTCCGGCGCGACGGTTGGCCTTCAGATCGTTCTGAACATTGCGACCATGCTTATCGCAGCGCTGGCTATCCTGTTCATTGCAAATGAGTTGATTGGCGCTCTGCCTGAGGTCAATGGCGAGCCGCTGTCTATTCAGCGCATTCTCGGCTGGATCTTCCTGCCGCTCATGTACATGGTTGGCGTGCCGATTGAAGAAGCAGCCAAAGCGGGCTCGCTCATGGGCATTAAAACGGTTCTGACAGAGTTCGTTGCTTTCCTCGATCTTGCAAATACGCCATCAGATGAGCTGTCTGACCGGTCCCGTATCATCGTTGCGCATGCTATCTGTGGCTTCGCGAATTTCGGCTCTATCGGCATTCTGATTGGCGGCCTGACCATCATCGCGCCTGAGCGCCGCGATACCTTCCTCAGCCTGTCATGGAAGACCCTTCTGGCTGGCACGCTCGCAACCTGCATGAGCGCATGTATTGCAGGCGCACTGCCGGCTGCGCTCTTCCTCGGCGGCTCATAAGTCACACTATAATTCAAGTTGGATGGAGTTTGCTCTATCCAACTTGATTCTTCCTCTTCTGGTCTCCATTAAGACTCTGAGACCCCGAAATGGGGCAGGGAGGAATTTTCATGCGAAAGAGTTTGCTTTCGACCAGCGTCTTGGCTTGCCTGTTTTTCAGTTCGACTTCGGGCGCGCTTGCTCAGGATCAGTTTGAAGACAGCAAACCTTCTGAGCCCGATTGTGCGGACGCCGCTTTCTACGAGGCCTGTGTAGACGAAGAGGGGAATCTGAATGTTCCCGTCATCGTCGCTGACGAACGTTTGTCGGGAATATACGTAAATGGCGACCGATTACCCGAGAATCCGGGAGCGGTATCCTTCGCAGATCGTGCGCAGATTGAAGAAACGCTCGCAGATCACCCTGCAGAAATTCTGAACACATTGCCCGGTGTGAACATTCATACAAATTCTGGTCAGGAGCATCTGATTGCCATCCGTTCGCCCGTTTTGAATGGCGGCGCAGGGCAGGGTAGTTTTCTCATTCTGCAGAATGGCGTTTCCACACGCTCGCCAGCCTTCGGCAATGTAAACAGCCTGTTTGAAACACATCATGAGATTGCAGACGCGATTGAAGTCGTTCGCGGCCCCTCTTCTGCCGCTCATGGTTCGAACGCTGTTCATGGTCTGGTGAATATCATTCTGCCTCAGGACATGGGCTATAATCGCAGCCGTGCGACTTTAAGTGCCTCTACGCTGGACCGTTATCGTGCAGACCTCATCAATGAGAATGATGCCTTCCTCGGCGCGCTGTCCGTTCAGCATGATGCTGGCTGGCGCGACGACACAAGCGTTGACCAGCAGAAGCTTTATCTGAGTACAGAATTTGACCTTGGTGACTGGGGCGCCGAAGCCTGGCTATCTGCCATGAACCTCAATCAGGAAACGGGCGGCTTCATTCAGGGCTTTGAAGCTTATGAAGACGAGGGTGTTTCAGAAAGCAATCCAAATCCAGAAGCCTTTCGCGACGCGCAATTTGCGATGGCGGCGGTGTCTTTCACAAATGATCTGGGCCAGTTTGATGCAGACATCAAGCCCTATGCGCGTTGGCAGCAAATGGAATTCCGCCAGCATTTCCTGCCTTATAAAGGGTATGAGGAGAACAGCCATCACGCTGTTGGCGTTCAGGGCGAGGCTGAAACATGGCTCGGTGATAACGCCAATTTCCGCATTGGTGGGCTCGTTGATCTGGCGAGTGGTGATCTTCTCGAAACACAGCCCGACGCGTTTGGCTTTTTTCCGGGTGATAGTCGGTTTCCTGAGGGTGTCCACTATGACTATACCGTGGATACGCAGGCCTATGCGCTCTGGGGCGAACTTGATTACAGCTTTACAGATGATGTTCGTGTGCTGGCAGGACTGCGCGCCGAAACACATGAGTTTCAGTACACAACGCGCGCGCCTGCTGGCGTGAATGGCCGTTTCAACGTGCCCGAAAATCGCGATGATAGCTTTGATCTGGTGACGCCGAAGCTTGGTATTATCTGGGACGACGCGATTGGCGAGGTCGCGATCTATGCCAATTATGCTCGCGGTCAGCGTGCGCCTCAGGCCTCAGATCTCTATCGTTTGCAAAGCCTGCAGACTGTGGGCGAGGTGAAATCAGAAACGCTGGACAGTGTTGAAATTGGTGCGCGCGGCGCGGTGTTCGACGGCCGTCTCTATTTCGACATTGCCGCCTATGTGATGGAAAAGGAAAACGTCTTCTTCCGCGACAGCGATGGGCTGAATGTCATTGATGGGCGGACAGACCATCAGGGCATTGAGCTGCAGGCAAACCTTGAGGTGACAGACACGCTCACAGTTTCCGGCACGCTTAGCTGGGCAGATCACACCTATGCGTTTGACCGACCTGCAAATGGCATTGTCAGCGGTAATCAGATTGATACAGCGCCTGAATGGCTCAGCGATCTGCGCCTTGCATGGCAGCCGACCGCGCGTTTGAGCACAAGCCTTGGCCTCGAATATGTCGGCGAGTATTTCACCGATGAAGCCAATAGCGCCATGTATGATGGCCACACGCTGACCAATGCCCGTGCGAGCTATGAAATCCGTGACGAGGTTGAAGTTTTCGTGATCGTACGAAACCTGTTCGACATTCGGTACGCAGACAGGGCCGACTATGCCTTTGGAAATCATAGATATTTCCCCGGCGAGCCGATGAATGCCACGTTCGGCGTGCGCGCCAGCCTCAACTGACGCGCGGTGAAGGGTTGAAAGATTTTTCGAGCCGACAGAGACTTCCTCCCGAATAAGGGAGGAAAAGAAAATGAAGCTCTATAGTGCAAATGGCGCACCCAATCCGGACCGCGTGACCTTTTTCCTGAAGGAGAAAGGTAAAATGGATGCGGTTGAAGTGGTTGAGCTGTCTCTGCTGGACGGCCAGCACCGCAGCGAAGACTATAAGAAGGTGAATGAGCTTGCCCGCGTTCCTGCGCTGGAACTCGACGATGGGACGATCCTGGCCGAAAGCCGGGCCATTTGTACCTATCTGGAAGGCATCTTCCCTGAGCCGAATCTCATGGGCGATACGCCGCTTGAAAAAGCGCAGATCGAAATGTGGGATCGCCGCGTGGAGCTGATGCTCATGATGTCGATTGCAGGCTGGTTCCGACATGGCCATCCGAAAGCGGCGGCGCTCGAAGCGACCCAGTCGAAAGAATGGTCTGACCTGTCTGAGGCCGCGACGAAGAAAGCCTGCGATTATTTCGACTCAGTGCTTAGCAAGACGCCGTTCGTCGCGGGCGAGCGCTTTACCAATGCCGACATCACGCTGTTCGTCAGCATGCGGTTTGGCCTCTATATGCGCTATAAATGCTGGGAAGGGCGACCTGCGCTCGCAAAATGGTTTGAGAGCATGCAGGCCCGCCCTATGGGGCAATAAGGCCTAGTGAACCCGGCTGTTCGGTTTTGATTTGAGCACTTTAATCGTGCCTGAAAAGCTCAGGCATGGCGTGCCGTTTGCGGTGACCATGCCGCGAACGAAAATCACCGAGCGGCCGGCCTTCGTCACTTCGCCACGCACTTCCATCAGATCACCGACATTGGCGGGGCTCAGAAAATCTGAGCTCATGGAGAGCGTAACGCCCGGCGTATCATCGCCCAGGACTTTGTCAGCAATGGTGAAAAGGCCGAAATCGGCAAAGGACATCATGCATCCGCCATGCATATTGCCATGGCCATTCATGTGGCGAGGTTCAGCGCGGAAAGCGCCTACGGAAGCGCCATTCTCTTCAGTGCGGAAATAGAATGGGCCGATAAGCTGGGCTTCGAAAGCGTCGCTGTCCCAATATTTCCAGCCTTTGAATTCGCCTTCGTCCTGAATTTTCTGTCCCATAATAAACGGCCCCGTTCTCTAAGATCAGGACCGTCTTTAAGTATAGAAATCGGGTAGGTCTAGGCCTCTATCCGATGCGTCGGACGGCGCCGCCACCAATGACGCTGCGGTTGACCTCAGGTGAACCGACATAACCGATCTCGCCGCCGCCAATGATGGAAACATTAAGTTCTGTAGCTGCCGCTACGTTAATGTCACCGCCGCCAACGATGGAGACATTCACCTCATTTGCGTGAACCGAGAGGGCATCGATCTGGCCTCCGCCGACAAGGGCGATATTGAGTTCGTCTGCATTCGGGAAGTCACCTTCGATGGCCATATCACCGCCGCCCGTAATGGCGATGTTCTCAAGCGATGGCATGGTGATGACAACACGGTCTGCATGGTTGTTCCGGCAGGACCGATCGCATTCGGCGACCAGTACATTGTCATCAAGGCCAATGATCCAACCCTGTTGCTCGGCTTCCGGGTTCACCGCGAAGGTCTGACCGTGCTGAATGAGCACTTCGCCGCCGCCACGAAGGGTGAAGCCTTCAAAATCTGAGCGCGTAATATTTTGAGAGCCAATGACGTCCAGTTCGTCATCGTGATCAGCGTGGATAACGATACAGCCAGACACGAGTGTCGCAGCGAGCAGAAGTGGGATCAGTTTCATTGGTGTCTCCGTGTTATTGAAAAAGATACATAATTTATTGTTTTTCGGCAAGAGAAAATTTGATCACAAATTCTGGGCCTGCTTTTCCATTGTCATATTATGCCTGCGGTTCTAGTTAGTGTTCGAGACTATATCGAAGTCCGGATAAGGCAGAATACTCGGGAGAAACGTATAAATGGCCCATGATCAGGAAACACGTGACGCGTTGATCGAAATGGTTCGTCGCTTTGTAGACGAACAGTGCAAACCGGTTGAAGCGAAAGTGGCCGAAGAGGACGCCGTACCGCAGGATGTTGTGGATGGCATGAAAGAGCTGGGCCTGTTCGGCATTTCCATTCCTGAAGAATTTGGCGGCCTGGGCCTGAATATGGAAGAGGAAGTTCTGGTCGCGCTTGAGCTTGGCCAGACCTCTCCGGCATTCCGTTCTGTTGCAGGCACGAATATCGGTATTGGTTCGCAAGGTCTCGTCATGTGGGGCTCTGATGAGCAGAAGTCTCAATGGCTGCCAAAGATTGCCAGCGGCGAGGTGATCACATCTTTCTGTCTGACAGAGCCTGAGGCCGGGTCAGATGCAGGCAGCGTAAAGACACGCGCTGAGCTGGATGGCGATCATTACGTGCTGAACGGTACGAAACGTTACATCACCAATGCGAACAAAGCCGACCTTCTGACGGTCATGGCGCGCACGGATCAGGATACACCGGGCGGTAAGGGGCTTTCCGCTTTCATCGTTGAAACAACGACGCCCGGCGTGACGATTGGTAAGCCTGAGAAGAAAATGGGCCAGCAGGGCGCTCATGTCTGTGACGTGATCTTTGAAAACGCGCGTGTGCCGGTGGCAAACCGCCTTGGCAAAGAAGGCGACGGATTCAAAGTGGCAATGTCTGTTCTCGATCGCGGTCGTCTGCATATCTCTGCTGTCTGTACCGGCGTTGCCGAACGCCTGATCCACGAAATGACGAATTACGCTGTTGAGCGCAAACAATTCGGCGAGCCGATTGCGAACCACCAGCTGGTGCAGGCCATGATGGCCGATAGCTATGCTGAAGCCTATGCGGCGCGCTGCATGGTTCTCGATGCTGCGAAAAAGCGCGATGCAGGTGAGAATGTCACGCTGCTGGCGGCCAGCTGTAAACTGTTTGCATCAGAAATGGTTGGCCGCGTTGCTGACCGCGCGGTGCAGGTCTTCGGCGGCGCGGGCTATATTGCGGATTATGGCATTGAGCGGTTCTATCGCGATGTGCGTATCTTCCGCCTCTATGAAGGCACAACGCAGATCCAGCAGATCGTTATCGGTCGCGGTCTCGCCAAACTGGCAAAAGATGGCCTGATCTAAGCTCTGACAAAGGCGGCCACTGGCCGCCTTTTTTATTGGCGCTAATACCGGCTGTTATACTCAATCATCCCCAGGATCATGATTAGAAACGGTACACACAGCAGGATCAGATAGATGATCATTGTCAGGTCGAACACGCGCGCCCAGTCTTGCCACCCGTAACCTCTCCGGTTGCCTGCGTCGCGGCGGCATAATGTGTTTTGAGGTTGGAGTTTGAGTTGCCGTCTGACTTAGCGTCGAGACGCTTCATAATGCGCGCACGGCGTGCCCGCATGCGATCATACATCGCCTTGTTTTCAGAATGCTTCAACACTGGCTCCCTTGCCAACGCCGCCTACCATACGAGCATTACGTGAATGTAATGTGGTGTGTCTCAGTCGTGATTACAAGCAAAATCGGCTAGCGTGTAAGCACAGGTCAGGCAGGACAGGACAATCAAATGAAACTCTTCAGCTTCTGGCAGTCATCGGCATCTTATCGCGTGCGGATCGCGCTCAATCTGAAGGGATTGGACGCTCACTACGTGTCCATCAATCTGTCCCCGGATGTGCAGGCGCAATTAAAGCCAGACTATCTGGACCTGAACCCTGAGGGGCGTATCCCTGCGATTGCGGTGGATGAGGGGCTGATTGGTCAGAGCATGGCCATTATGGAATGGCTGGAGGAGCTGCACCCCGAACCCGCATTATTGCCCGGTGACCCGTGGCAGCGGGCGAAATGCCGCCAGTTCGCAAACACCATCGCTTGCGATATTCATCCGCTGAACAATGCTTCGGTTCTGCGCTGGCTGACGGGTGAGCTGGAGGTAGAGCAAGCCAAGCTGATGAAATGGTATAAGCACTGGATCAATCGGGGCTTTGAGCCATTGGAAAAACAGGCTGCTGCCAGCGAGGCTGAGTTTTTGTTTGGAGATGCGCCGGGCATGGCAGAAATCTGCCTCATCCCGCAAATGTTCAAAGGCCGTCAGTTTGGAATGAAGTTTGAAACATTCCCCACGCTTTGCGCGCTGGAGGAAAAGTGTCTGACCTTGGACGCGTTTGAGCGCGCCCGGCCGGAAAACCAGCCGGACGCGCCTGAAAATCTCTAGTTCGAAAGTTCGGGGCGAACCGTATAGGCCGGACCATCCCGGTTCAGAAAAATTTCGTCGATCTGTGGGTGGTCCACAGGACCGCCTGCTGCATCATCCAGCAGGTTTTGTTCGGATACATAAGCCACATAATGGCTCTGATCATTTTCCGCCAACAGGTGATAGAAGGGCTGATCCTTCTGTGGACGGACATTCTCAGGAATCGACTCCCACCATTCGTCCGAATTGGAGAATTCCGGGTCGACGTCGAAGATTACGCCTCGAAATGGGTAGAGGCGGTGCTTGACGACCTGGCCGATCTGAAATTTTGCCATGCGATCTGTCATATAAAACAACCTCGTCACTTAACGTTCCAAGTAAAGATAGAGAGCGATTATTGCCTCAACAAGGTCTGAAAGCTTTTGCAACTGCGAGAGCTCTGCTAACCTGCTGTCAACTTAGTCATTTAAAGCGGTGTTATGCTCACCTCCAAAGCGTCTCAAAATAAGAGACGTCGGCGGCCGAAACAGAAAAAATCCGAACGAAAGCCGGTTTATGCGGCTATCGACCTCGGTACAAACAATTGTCGCTTGCTGGTCGCTGAAGAAAAGGGCCAGCGGTTTCGTGTTGTCGACTCGTATTCACAGATCGTCCGGCTGGGCGAAGGTTTAACGTCATCAGGCAAGCTGTCTGATGCTGCGATTGCGCGCACGATCGAGGCGCTCAAAACCATTCGTGACAAGTTGAAATCCCATAATGTGAAGCGCCTGCGCTGTGTCGCGACGCAAGCCTGTCGCGCGGCAGATAATGGTCGGGATTTCATTGAGCTGGTGCAGAAGGAAGTTGGTTTTTCTTTCAAGGTGATTTCGCCAAAGGAAGAAGCCCGGCTTGCGGTGGTTGGCGCGCTGGACCTGATCGACCCTAAAAAAGAAGTGGCGCTGGTCGTCGATATTGGCGGGGGTTCAACAGAGCTATGCTGGGTGGATGCCGCGAAAGCCCGCAAAAAGGGTATGAAGGGCTCGCTGGAGAAGACGCCAATGCTGGCCTGGGCAAGCTTTCCACTGGGCGTGGTGACGCTCTCTGAGCAATTCCCTGAACGCAATGACCCGGATTGGTATCCGGAGATGCTGAGCTATGCGCGCAATATGCTTCAAGGGTTTGAGCGCGGGCTCGAGTTTTCCGAGGCGTTCGCCCAGAATAGAGGGCATCTGATCGGGACCAGCGGAACGGTAACCAGCCTTTGTGCTGTACATCTGGATCTTGATCGCTATATCCGCTCCGTCGTGGATGGCAGCTGGTTCGCGCGTGATGATGCGCTGGCGGCGCGTGCCCGACTATCCTCTCTCACACGAGAAGAGCGGTCTCAGATTGGTTGTATCGGTGATGGCCGGTCTGATCTCGTTCTTGCGGGCTGTGCAATCCTGGAGGCGATCTGGGAGCTTTGGCCGTGTGATCAGATGCGTGTTGCGGATAGAGGGCTGCGCGAAGGCCTGTTGATCTCGCTGATTCACGGCAAGCCTGCGCGCAAACGCAAGCGCAAGCCGAAGACTAAAGACAATGACAGTTCAGCGCCTGACGACACGGCGGCTGAGCAGGAGACACATGACAATGTCGAATGACGAAAAAAGACGCTGGACCGGCAAGGGTATTGGTGCGGGCAAAGGGTCTGCTGGCCGAACGGCCAAAAAGAAAACGCCCGCCTATAATGCGCGTACGGAAAGCTCCAAGCGCTGGATTGAGCGCCAACTGTCTGACCCTTATGTGAAAAAGGCTCAGTCTGCCGGGTATCGCTCCCGTGCAGCGTTCAAGCTTTTGGAGCTGCAGGAGAAGTTCTCGCTCATTCGTCCGAATGACGCCGTCGTCGACCTTGGCGCCGCACCGGGCGGTTGGGTGCAGGTGTCTCAGGCGCTTGGCGCGTCCAAGGTTGTAGGTATCGACCTTCTCGAGATTGAGCCGATTGCGGGCGCAGTCCTCCTGCAGGGCGATGTCGCGGATGAGGCTATTATGGCTGAGCTGGAAAAAGAACTCGGCGGAAAGGCCGATGTCGTGCTGTCAGATATGGCCGCGAACACTACCGGGCACCGTCAGACAGACCATTTGCGTACCGTTGCACTTGTCGAGCTCGCCATCGATTTTGCGCTTGAGACTTTGAATCCTGGCGGCAACTTCTGTTCGAAGGTTTTTCAGGGTGGGACGAGTCCCGCCTTGCTTGATCGTTTGAAGCAATCATTTGAAGATGTGAAGCATGCGAAGCCTCCGGCAAGTCGTACAAACTCGCCAGAAATATATGTGATTGCGAAAGGCTTCAGGGGCAACTAAACGGCGCATGTAAACGCATTCACTATACATGGATATACTTCGGCATAATACGTTTTGAGATTGTAATAGTCTTATTAATTCAGCAGCCTATGATGTATATTTGATCAAAATCAAATAAAACTTCCGCCTTGGACGTGTTATCGGTAGATTAACCATAAACTCCAATGTTAACGCTCACGCCAATGAAAATATTGGCGTCAGGGATGACAAGAGATCGTTCTGCGCCTGGATTGGCCCTTGGTGGTCCGGGAAAGAAACAAAATATGCACGAACATACGGAAGAGGGGCTTCCGAAGCCGAAACGGCGTAGAGTCCCTAATGCGGAGCGGAGCGCAACGACGCGTGCGAAGCTTATCGAAGCAACGATCAAGTCGCTTTATGAGCTCGGATATCATCAAACCACCACCGTTTTAGTCGCTGAGCGTGCGGGCGTGAGTCGGGGGGCTATGCTGCACCAGTTTCCCACAAAAGCGGACCTCATGATGGCTGCGGCGTATAAGATTCGTGACATGCGCCTTGAGCGTCATCAAGAGAAGCTGGGTGAGCTAGAAAAGGCAGAAGACAAATTTCTGGCATTGATTGATGTGCTTTGGGAGGGGTTGTTATCATCTTCCGGCGTGGCGCGAATTGAGCTGATGCTGAGTACGCGCAGTGATCCTGATCTTTGCGACCGTTTCGAAGTTTTCAATGATGAAATCGATCGAAATCATAAGAAGCGGGTCTGGGAGCTCTGTGAGGCCGCCGGCATGAGCTCGGAGAATCAAAAGCAACAGATCAATGCATTCGTCCAACTCTATGCAGCTGCTTTGCGGGGGTTGGCCATCGATGCGCTTCGTCCTGCATCACGCGATGGAGCGGGCGATTCGGTAGAATTGTTGAAACGCTTCCAGGCGCAGTTTTTCGAGCAAATTCTGAAATCTAACGGCTGAAACGACGATTCACTGCGTGAACGCGCCTGTCACTTTTAAGTCAAAGAAGTGAGAGCGAGCTACTGATCACGTTCACAAAACCTATTTACAATCTCACTATTCTGCACTCCTATTGCCTCCAAGACCTTAAAAAGAGGTCGGTATAAAAATATAGTGGAGGAAATTATGAGGGCTGGATTGAAGTACGCCTCTTTGGCGGCTTTGGCTTTTGCTATGCATTGTAATCAGGCTTATGCGCAGGATGAACCTGAGCGCATTGAAGAGGCCGAGCAACAGGAAGGTGTGTTCCGTCAACAGCAGGTCGTTGTGACCGGTTCTGCGATTCGGGGAACGCCGGAAGACGCTGCCTTGCCTGTGAATGTTTACTCTCAGCAAGAGTTGGAGCTGCAGGGAAGCCCGACGGGTCTGGAGTTTGCGAAAGACCTGCCGCAGGGCGGTCCTATCAATGGTGAGGCCAACTATTTTGGTGGTGGTAACCTGACAGGCTCACCACAATTCAATTTGAGGTCGCTCGGTACGGATAAGACTCTGACGCTTTTGAATGGGCGACGGATGAGCCAGAACCTGTCCAACATTCCCGGAATCGCGATCGGACGTACTGAAGTTCTCAAAGACGGTGCAGCCGTAATTTATGGCGCAGATGCAGTTGGCGGTGTGGTCAACTTCATCACGCGCGAAGGGTTCACCGGCTTCGAGGCGCGTGGAAACTTCACGCATATCGATGGCTCAGACGGCGACTTCGATATGGGCTTCATTGCGGGGTGGGGTGAAGGCGACACCAATTTCTTCGTCTCTGGCGAGTGGGAGCACCGCTCGCGCCTCGAAACAGAAGAGCGCGACTTTGCGAGCCTGCCATATTGGGAAAACCCAACGCCCTGGTCCTATCTGACCAATTTGTCTCGTTATCTGCCATTGTCCGCGATCGATATTCCGGCATTTGGCATTTCTGCGGGTTCGCCAATTGGTTCGCTGTATGATTTTGATCAGGCAAGCTGTGAAACGCAGGGCGGCATTTTCTCCACTGGAGAACTCACCTCCGGCGATGCGTGCTATTACAATTATTGGTCATACTATAATCTGGTGGAAGATCAGGACATTTTCCGCGGGTATGCTCAGCTCGACACTGTCATCAATGAGAATATGAATTTTCACATTGATGCCAGCTATGGTCAGGTGCAGGTTCCAGAGCAGTTCGCTTCGCCATCTCTGCCAACCCTGCAGGGGCCAGGCACGACGACTGGTGCGACCTATCAGTACACTGTTCCGACCGATAACCCATTCGTCGCTGAATTCGCAGCACGCACTGGATGGGATCAGAGTGCGCTTTATGGTTTGACGCGAGAATACTCCATCCTGCTGCTGCGCCCGTTTGCCCACAATGGTAACCCGGTCGGCGGCAATGGCGAAGGTTTCGGCAATGCAGCCAGCATCGACAATCAGGTCTGGCGTGTGTCGTCTGGTATTGATGGCACGCTGGGCGATTTTTTCGGCCGGTTCTCTGATATCGGCTATGATGTGGGCCTGACTTATAACCAGTCCATCTCCGGCTATTCTGATCCTGATTATATCGGCTATCGTCTTCAGGAAGCGTTGAACGGCTTTGGCGGTCCAAACTGTAATGCAGAAGACCTAGACCTCGATACTTTGGGCACGCAGAACCCTGCAGCTGCGGGCGTTGGCGATTGTGTGTATTACAACCCATTCTCCACCTCCTATGCACAGCAGCCGGAGCTTGGCCTCACCAACCCGAATTATATTGCAGGGTATGAGAACTCTGATGAGTTAGTTGCATGGCTCTTCAATGATCGCTATCAGGAAACGGTCATCAGCAGCATCACATTCGATGCCGTGTTTGATGGTCTGCTTCCGGTAGAGCTTCCGGGCGGTCAGATCGGTTGGGCTCTTGGTACTCAGCTTCGTAGCATTGAAAGCCGCGAAACCATTCCTGATCCATTGTTTAATGGCTCCACGCCATGTGCATGGCCGTCAGGTCAGCGCCCGCTGCCGAACGATCATCCTGACTTCAACGGCTGTACGCTGAATGAACCGGGCCCGTTCGGATATTACGGCACGGACACGAACGACTATTATGATCAGCAGTCCACGTCTCTTTTCCTTGAAACGAACTGGCCTGTGACGGACGACATCAATGTGCAGGCTGCGGTGCGCCGTGAGGAGTTCTCAGGTGGTCTGGGCTCTACGGTTTATAAAGTTGCAGGACGCTGGCAGGTGCTCGATCAACTGGCTTTCCGTGGCTCGTTTGGTACCAACTTCCAGGCGCCGGCAATTACGCTGTCTCCGGGATCGATCACGAATGTCGTTCGCTCCTATGAGGTTGTGAACAATGCGTGGCTTGGGGCTCAGCAGGTCACACGCGACGACATTACGCCGGAAGAAGCAGAAACTGCGAATTTCGGTATCATCTGGCAGAGTCAGGGCTTCCAACCGGACCACCATCTGACCGTCATTCTCGACTATTTCGACATTCACACCATGGGTGAGATTGGCGAATTGGCGACGCCGGATCAGATCGCGACGGCTGTCTTCACCAGTTCCGACATTTGTAACCATCCTCTGATTGGCCGGGTTCAGTTGAACGACACCGCCACATCACCGGGCGGCCAGTGTACGGCAAACACCGTTGCGGGTGATATGAACCTTGTTGTGACCGATATCGGCAATGGATCTGACCAGATCACCAAAGGTTTTGACTTCCAGGTCGACTATGAGTTTCCGCTGGGTGGCGCTGATGTGAGTCTCGGTTTCGCGGGTACCCGCGTGACTGAGCTCACCACGTCTGCGCGCATGCTCGACGGCTTCGAAGTCGCTCCGGAAGACGATCGTCTTGGTGATCTGAACTTCTCGTCCATCGCGAATGCAGGGCCAGAATGGCGTATTAACGGCCATCTGAACTATAATCGCGGCGCGCATAATCTGCGTCTGACCGGGCGTTATGTGTCCGGCCTGACAGATGAACGTGGCGGTATCGACCCGAATGGCTATTACCCTGGAGGGACCGACACCATCGACTTTATTGATAATGCCGTGGATATCGACAGCTATCTGACTTTCGATGCGACCTATGTTTACGACCTGAACGAGAACTTCCGCATTACGGGCACAATGGCAAACATCTTCAATGAAGACCCGCCATTCACGCGTATGGAGTTTGGTTACGATCCACGCATCGCCGATGCGCTGGGCCGGACCATCGAGGTCGGTTTCAAATACACTTACTGATCTGACGCCAGTGAGTATCTCCCTCGGCCGGTGGCGATTTTCGTCATCGGCCTTTTTTTCAACAAGCGTGGAACGAAAGTCACATTCATGTGTTTTGTCATGGAATTGACGGAGTCTAACCGCCTGCTACGCTGATATCAGCGGCTTGTTGTTTGAATTTCCGCCGTTTTTACAGCTTTTCACCTGAGGGGGGCCTCCCATGAAAAAACTAATGTTCGGAATGTGCGCTGCGTCTGCACTTATGCTCGCAGCCTGCGGTGGTTCAGAAGATGTGTCTGAAACCGATGAGCCGATTGTAGAATCCAGCCTGTCCGCTGAAGAAAGCGCGGAAATGGAAGCAATCATTTCTGCCCGTCAGGACGGGTTCAAGACATTTGGTCGTAACATGCGTGCGATCAATCAGAGCCTCCAGTCAGGCAGCCCGGACGCGGCTGTGATTGCTGAGGCGGCTGCAACTATCCACGAAACCTCCATGGGCATGGAAACATGGTTCCCTGAAGGCTCTGGTCCGGAATCCGGTTTCGAAACCGAAGCGCTTCCGGCAATCTGGGAAAATCCTGAAGGCTTTGCAGAAGCTGTCATGAACTTCCAGACGGCTGCGGCTGAACTCGATACCATCGCGGCTAGCGGTGATATGGAAGCATTCCAGACCCAGCTTCGCGCTACTGGTGGCACATGTGGTGCTTGCCATGACGACTTCCGTGTAGATGACGACTAGTCAGACTGAAACGTCTCAAGAGGTCCGGTCCCAGAAAGTCTGGGACTGGACTATTCGTGTCTTCCACTGGTCAACGGTCGCTTTGGTGGCTGCCATGTGGTGGACCGCTGAGAACGGAAAAATGCAACTTCATCTGCAGCTCGGCCAGATACTGGTCGGGGTGTTTGTGTATCGGATTTACTGGGGCATTTTTGGCTCATACACGGCGCGCTTTACGTCCTTCGTGAAAGGACCGGGCGCGATGTTCAGCTATTTGAAAAAGATGTTCTCAGGGCCGTATAAACCGGGACTCGGTCACAACCCTGTCGGCGCGCTCAGCGTAATTGCGCTTCTGATCGCGCTGGCAGTTCAACTGACAGCAGGCCTGTTTGCAATTGATGTGAATGGTCTCGATTCCGGTCCGCTATCGCGCCATGTCGATTATGATACGGGCCGTTGGTTTGCTGATCTCCATGAAAGCACATTCAACTTTCTGTTGGCACTGATCATTCTGCACGTTGTCGCGGTCACGGTGTATCTGATTTTCTTCAAAACCAATCTGGTACGTCCGATGATAACCGGGAGCCGTAAGGCACCTGCCGCTGAGGCAGAAACGGCGCCAGCTGTAAAAGCATCTCTGATCAAAGTTGTGATCGGGATCGTGATTTCTCTGGCGGTGGTTTATCTGATCGGCGCAGTCTGAAGCTAACCTCAAACCTCTTTGAAAAGCCGGCGAGATAATCGTCGGCTTTTTTATTGCCAGGTGACCGCTCTCAATTCTTATCGTGTTCAGTTTCCCTGTTGCATGCCGCGTACTTACAGGCAAAGCTGCTTGTAAAGGTTGCAGACACCCCGCCGGACTTTCAGCGTCCGACGAAAATGGGGTGCGGGCCGAGGGAGGCATTTATGAAACGAATTCAGCACCCGGCATTCGCCGGGATTGCAATTATCACCTGTTCAATTCTTTCAGCCTGTGGGGCAGAGACACCGGACGTGGACACGTCATCTGCGCCGGAAACGCGCCAGATCGGCATGTCAGACCTTTTGAACGCCGGAGCAAATACCAGCGAATGGTTGAGCTATGGCCGTACCTGGTCCGAGCAGCGATACAGCCAGCTTGATCAGATCAACCGGGAAACCGTTGCTGATCTCTCACTCGTCTGGTCAGCCGATCTCGATACGGCGCGCGGTCAGGAAGCAACGCCTCTGGTGATCGATGGGAAGATGTACATCACCACGGCCTGGAGCATGGTGAAGGCGTATGATGCGGTCACAGGTGATCTGCTTTGGGAGTATGATCCGGACGTTCCCGGCGCGACGGGTGTGCGTCCATGTTGTGATGTGGTGAACCGTGGTCTCGCAGCATGGGGCGATCGTCTCTATTTTGGATCACTGGACGGCCGTCTGATCGCTCTGGATCGTGAAACGGGAGAACCGGTGTGGGAAACCATGACTGTCGACCAGTCGCTTCCCTATACGATTACAGGTGCGCCTCGCGCCATTGATGGGATGATCCTTATTGGCAATGGCGGAGCGGATATGGGGCGTATCCGTGGCTATGTTTCTGCCTATGATGCGGACTCTGGTGAAATGCTCTGGCGCTTTTACACCGTGCCGGACAATCCTGAGGCTGGTCCGCAGCCAGCTTATCTGGATGCTGCAGCCGAAACCTGGACAGGCGATTGGTGGGAGTTAGGCGGCGGCGGAACCGTTTGGGATTCCATGGCTTACGACCCGGACCTGGGGCTTCTTTATATCGGTGTTGGAAATGGTGCCCCGTGGAACCAGCAATACCGGTCCCCCGGTGGTGGAGATAATCTCTACCTGTCGTCCATTGTCGCAATTCACGCATCTACCGGCGAGTATGCATGGCACTTCCAGACAACGCCGGGCGAGACCTGGGACTATACGGCCACCCAGCATATCATCCTTGCGGATATGGAGATTGAGGGCGAGACCCGTCAGGTGCTGATGCAGGCGCCAAAGAATGGCTTCTTCTACGTTCTGGACCGCGAAACGGGTGAGTTTCTATCGGCCAACAACTATACCAATGTCAGCTGGGCGCTGGGGATTGATACTGAAACCGGTCGCCCGGTGGAAAACCCGTCTGCGCGCTATCTGAATGGCCCGGCACTGGTCGCGCCAAGCGCGTTTGGCGGACATAACTGGCACCCGATGGCGTTTAACCCAAATGATGGTCTCGTCTATATTCCGGTGCATAATCTGCCCATGCCATATGATAGCCCGGACGCCTGGGATTTTGCTCCTTTTGGCTTCAATATTGCGATTGGCGACAGAGAGCATGGGCCGATTGTGGGCAGTGGTGATGCCCCGATCACGCGCCCGGACCCATCTGAACGGACGCTGCTCACATCCTCTGAGGCAGAGGACTATCAGCGTGTTGAGCCCCGGTCTCAGGCACTCGGATCATTGCTGGCATGGGATCCTGTCACGCAAACTGAAGCGTGGCGCGTGGAATATCCTGCGCCATGGAATGGTGGTCTTCTGACAACGGGCGGTGGGCTGGTCTTTCAGGGTACCAGTATGGGGCAGTTCAGCGCTTACAACTCCTCGGACGGTGAACGTCTCTGGTCTCTTCCTATTCAGACCGGAGCGATTGCTGCACCCATGACCTTTGAACAGGATGGCACTCAATACATCGCGCTTGTTGCGGGCTGGGGCGGCGTGTTTGGCCTGAATGTCGGGCTCGTGGAAAACCGTAGCCGGATATTCGTATTTGCGCTCAATGGTGAAGGCGAAATGCCAGAGGCTTATCCAGTTGCAGAGGGCGTTCTGGACCCGCCAACGCAAACCGGCGATGCTGCATCCATTCAGCGAGGCAGTGAGTTCTATCTGCGCTTTTGTTCCACCTGTCATGGTGGGGGCGTGATCCCAGACCTTCGCTATTCAGCAGCGCTGGAGCGCGAGGATACTTTCATGGCGATCGTGCGAGATGGTGCGCTGGAAGCGAACGGAATGGTGAGTTTTTCAGAGGCAATTCCGGATGAGGATATTTCTGCCATCCGGGACTATATCATCTCGCTGGCACATGCTGAGCGGGAGCGATTGCAGGCGTCTTCAGATGACTAAAAGACCGGGGAGAGCACTAGGCTCTCCCGGTTTTCCTTTCAGCGCTTAGCCATAGGCATAATGCGCATGGGAAATCGCCAGACTGATCTTATGGATCATGGTCTGGATATCCATGAGCGGGTCCAGGAATTCGGCGTGCAGGGCAGTGTAGTCTGATGTGGTCAGGTCTCCACGTTCTTCACGTTCTTCGGTCAGCTCATTCAGTTCCTGATATTCGTGTGCCGCTTTTGGGAATAGCGTTTTGAGAAGCTGAACGGCTTCTTCAATTCGCATTTGCATGATCAGGTTCTGAACATCATCAATATCGAAGCCGTGTCGTGAGGAAATCGCTGGCAGGCTGCCTGCAATTTCCAGTGCACGCATCATTGCGCCCTGACGCAGTGCATGAAGCGCGTGAATAGGCAGGCGGGCCTCATGTCGATAGGTGACAGACGGTGCGTCCTGCAGGCGCGAAATGAGCTGATCAAAACGTCCAAGGTCGATGGAGAGATGATCGGCACATTGCATCATGGCAGAATGCGTGCTGGTCGATTTCATCACGCGATAGACCATAGCTCGCGCATTGCGGCGGTCGCCTTCTTCATTGCGCTTGGTGCAGGCGACCCAGAAGCTTGGTGAATAGACGCTGGCATAGGCGCGAAGGGCCGGAATAGAGGTCCGCACGCGAGCGAACAGAGCCATTTCCAGCAATGCGCGCATACGTGGGGATTCATCGATCAGGCTGACAAGGTCATCAATGTCGCGTTCGAGCGCTGAGCCGATGCCGCATGCCGTATTTGCCAGCGCACTCAGCTGTTGCAGCGTCGCATTGTGCGAAATCGCGCGCAGTGAACGTGGTCCGGCCGGGCCTTTCTGGCGACGTTTCGGGCGAGAGCCAGCATTCAAGAGGAAGCCACCGGCGAAGTCGCCTAGCAACAGGCCATAGTCCGGATCTTCGAACAGATGCTCGTGCCAGATACGAAGCGCCCGATAAAAGTCCCAGACGAGGCTGGATTCTTTGTAGAACGGGTCGGTGTCTTCATAATCCTCTGCGAACAGGCTTTCCTTGATGAAAGCGGCATATGTGCTGTCGGAGAGGGGCTGATTTGCAAAGTGCAGATAACCATCGCCGCCCTGAAAGCTCACTTCATGACGCAGTGGAACGCCAAGGCGTTCACATCGCCATGGCATGCGCGCAGGAAGCACGTGACGCAGGCGCATTTTGAAATTGCTTGGGTAAGCGCCGCGGCCAATGGATTCGCCATGCGTGTTGAAGAATAGAAGCGAGATGCCCGGCATGGTTTCGGCCAGCGACGTCGCGATATGGTTCTGGATGCGCTCAATCGCTAGATCGGCGGCAACCTGACCAATGAAGCGTCCTGCATCTGAGAAACCAAGCTGGATAGAAAGCTGGCCGCGCGTACGCACATAATCCCGGAACTCAGAAACCTTCAGAAGGCGGGAAATGAAGCGGCCACCATTTTCCAGCGCTTCTGGCGTTTCAAACAGCGGAGAGATGTCCAGCAGGTCTTCAACGCCATATTGGCGTGCCAGATACAGCGCGCCGAGTACCGTTGCAGGGTTTTCGCTCTCAGCGATGAGGAAGCGGATTGGCGTGTCCGCATCGATATGCTTGCGGATTTGCGCGCACAGCATGAACTGGCGGCGAGCGGTTGACTGCTCAAGGAACAGATCGCCGAAATTGATCTTTGCTGGGTCAGCCGCGGCAATCTTCTCGGCGAGGTTTTCCAGCGCCACCTGACCCAAATCATGGTCCTCGGTGACGAGGCCAAGGTCGCGGCGGATAACCGTCTGGATTTGTGCGGCGTTGATGCGCAGATGAATGCGCGCCGTGCCGAAGCCAAACAGGCGGATTTGCGAGGCCAGACTGGTGAGCGCCTGTGCGGTGTCATCACCCTGAGAAGCAGCGATCTGGTCGATATCTGCGATCAGCTCATCTACGCTGACCAGATTGGCCGGGCCTGAGCCGGTGAGCAGGTTGGCGGCTTCCACCAGTTTTGCCGGGTCGTACAAGTCGCCGAAGAACAGGTCTGATTGCTGACGTGCAAGAGCTTCTGCCGTGCCGATCTTGTCGATCAGTGGGCCAAAAGAACCGGCTTCTGAAGCGCTAGCACGAATGCTCTCAAGCGCCGATTTGTATCTGCCGAGCTGAATGGATTTCTCGCTCAGCCGGTAGGCAATGCTGGTCCACCACTGGATGTCGCTGCGCCCATCAAGGTCGAACCCGACCCATGAGGCGAGTGTCGGCGCCATCGGCTTAAGCGAGCGCCATTCGTTCGGGAAATGCTTGCGTGCAATTGAAAGCACGGCATCCAGATAGGTGATGACCGAGGCTTGCGCGTTCAGAATAGTCGATTGAACTTCGTCATGCTCGCCCTGCAACGTAATGCCGGAATTATCCGACAGGCTGGTTGGAGATGGGCCATTATCGATATTCCCGATAGCCAGTTCGGCCAGCTTTTCACGCTCTGCCAGAGCATGGGCAAACGTCGGGTGAGCGGTGAAGACGATACCGCCCATCAGCTTTTCTACGCGCGCTTTGAATGCGTCGAAGCCAGACGCCGCGAGCGTGGTCAGTTCTGTTTCCAGTTCGCCCCAGACATTGTCTGTTGAATTTAGTTCATGCTGCGCAGCCAGATGGTTGGCGCGTTCACCGAACAGTTCGTCTGAAATCTGTGCAACCGGATCGAACAGGTCTGACGGCGAGACTTTGCCGGAAGACAGAGCGAAAAAATAATCCTGCGCGAGCATGAAGACCGAATTGGTTTGAGGGTCCTTTTCGATATCCTTCGCAAAGGCTTTCAGCCGCTCATAGATCTCGTCCTTGTGAAGGGGAGGGGAATGCTGGTCCATAATCTGACCTCGGGGGCTTGAGCTGGAATTAAGCGGAACGGATGGCCTTCACAGCGTCCGAGGCGGTTTGCGCCAGCGCTGTGATCTGGTCCCAATTGCCCGCTTTGATGTCTTTGTCTGTCGCCAGCCAGGAGCCGCCAACAGCGACGACATTCGGCAGCTTCAGATAGTTCGCCATGGTTTCCGGCTTAACGCCGCCGGTTGGCATGAAGTTGATATTCGGCAGCGGTGCTGAGAGGCCCTTGAGAGTGGCCGCGCCACCATAAGGTTCAGCCGGGAAGAATTTCAGCGTGTCAAAGCCCTGATCATACAGTTTCAGTGCTTCGGTTGGCGTTGCGACGCCGGGAACAACCAGACCTGGGAATTCGGCAAGGTCCTGCACGAGGAAGTCCGGTGTCGCTGGCGTCACCAGAAATTCAGAACCAGCTTTTAGCGCGGCGCCAACATCCGATCCACAAGTGATGGTGCCTGCACCAACGAATACATCAAGACCGCTGGATGCGATTTCCTTGATCGCGTCGAGAGACGCGGCCGTGCGAAGCGTGACCTCGATAACATCCAGACCACCTTTCATCAGCGCTTCTGCCAAAGGCACAGCGTCAGCTACCGACTCGATGGTGAGAACCGGCACTACACCGCAATTGCGGATACGTTTTTTCTGTTCAGTGATGTCAGACATTTGCCAAAAGTCTCGCGCTTAAAAGTTAGTGTTCAGACGGAGAAAAGCCATTTGAGGTCGCCCAGTTCATGACGAGACCCGGCCAGTCTTCCAAAGGTGTTTCATAAATCCCGCGCATGCCAAAACCATGACCACCATGTTCGAAGATGTGAAGCACGGCGGGGATATCTGCCTCGCGATAGGCCTGCATGACTTCCATGGAGTTTTCCATGACTACGGATTGGTCGTCCAGGGCATGCAAAAGGAATAGCGGAGGGCTGTTCGCATCCACATTCTTGGAGAGGTCCCATGCATCCATCAGTTCCACAGACGGTTCATCACCGAGGAGGTTCTGGCGAGAGCCTGCATGCACGTTTGGGGAATTCATCAAGGCGACGGGATAAACCAGTACGCTAAGGTCAGGACGCGCAGACAGTTCGTCTGCGGCATCAACTGGCTCATAAGTAAGTTCATCGAATTTCTGCGAGAGTGTGCCGGCCAGATGACCGCCTGCAGAGAATCCCATGACCAGAAGGTTTTCAACGCTTCCGCGTTCAGCGCTGCCATGCTGGCGCACGAGGCGCGTGGCGCGCTGGGCATCCTGAAGCGGAGTTTCCGGGCCTGCCGGCCAGCCCTGGAACGGTAGGCGATAGGTCAGCACATACACGTCATAGCCGAACTGGTTGAAATAACGTGCGCCTTCCCAGCCTTCTTTTTCGACCACAACGTGACGATACCCGCCGCCCGGAATGAGCAGCATGGTGTTGCCGTTGTAATTCTCTGACCTGAAATAGGTGAGAGTTGGCGCTGTCACATCCCGCGCTGCGCGGTCGGGCAGACCAAAGGCGTTATCGCGAGCAACGAAATGCTCTTCTAAGTCGACAGCCTCAAGGCCCGGTGCACCATTCGGCCAGATGGTGAAAACCTCGTCTGGCTGACGATCAATATCGACCAGGAACGGATCGTTCGTGACTGTGGTGACAGCGTCTTCCGTCAGGCCCGCAGGCGCAACACAGGCGGCAAGCACCAGCGCGGAAGACGTAATCAGAAATCCACGACGGGATGACATTCCAATCATGGGCGGATCCTCCCGTCAGGATTAGAAAAGGACGGAAGCGCCATAACTGACGCAAGCGTGGTATGGAGCTTCCGAGCCATTATTTGAACAGACCTGGCAGTGTCAGAGACAGAGCCGGAATGAAGGTGATCGCCATCAGTGCCGCAAGAAGCGCCGTGTAGAATGGCCATATCGTCTTGATGGCGGTCTCAACCGGGATTTTGCCCACGGCTGCGCCTACGAACAGGACTGAACCTACTGGTGGCGTGACAAGGCCCATGCCCAGATTGAGCATCATGATGATGCCGAAATGGACCGGGTCCACACCAACTTCCATGACAACCGGCAGAAGGATCGGCGTCGTAATCACGATGAGCGGCGACATATCCATAAACGTACCGAGGCAAAGCAGGATGACGTTGATGATCAGGAGCACCAGAATTGGGTTGCGCGTGATCTCTGTAATCATGTCCGCGAGCTTGGTCGGCGCTTCCAGAATGGCGAGCGCATAGCCAAAGGCTGTAGCAGAGCCGATGATCATGAGCACCATAGCAGTGATCTTCACAGACTGGATGGCCGCTTTAGAAAAGCGTTCCCAGCCGAGTGTGCGATACACGAACGCGCCGATGATCACCGTATAAATCACCGCAATGGCAGAGGATTCGGTCGCCGTGAAAATGCCAGACAGGATACCGCCCATAATGATGATGGCGGTCATCAGACCCGGAATAGCGAACAGCACAGCACGGCTGAAATCCTTCCAGCCCGGGAATACGCCGCGCGCATAACCGCGTTTCACAGCGATGATCCAGGAGACGACCATCAGAAGAATGGCGGTCAGTACGCCCGGAACGATGCCCGCAAGGAACAGGTCACCAATGGAAACACCAATGCCAGATGCGGCAGAGTAAATGATCATATTGTGAGATGGCGGGATAAGCAGGCCAACAATGGCTGCGGTCACCGTGACATTCACTGAATAATCAGCGTCATAGCCCTTTTCCTTCATCAGCGGCATCATGGTTGCGCCCATGGCTGATGCACTCGCGATCGCAGAACCGGACACTGCGCCGAACAGGGTGGATGCACCCACATTCACCGCTCCCAGGCCACCACGGGCACGTCCAAACGCGCCTTCGGCAATGTGTACGAGCCGTTCAGCAATGCCTGAGCGATACATGAGATCGCCCGCAAAGATGAAGAATGGAATAGCCATGAGCGTAAAGACGCTCACCCCGGCCGCCATGCGCTGGAACACCACGACCAGCGGAATATCGAGCGCAAGGAAACAGGCGATGGACGCTGCAAGCAGTGAAAACGCCACGGGAACACCGATAGCCAGACAGGCTATCAGAACAACTAGCAGAATAATCAGCTCCATCGGGGATCCTCCTCGTCCTCGACGTCCTCGCCTTCTGCTTCTTCAAGCAGGCGCTCCAGTGAGAATACAGTGATGAGCGCGCCGCTAAGCGGCAGGGCGAGATAGGCCATGCCGCGCGGCAGGCCCAATGATGGAATAATATGGCTCCAGGTGCGGGCGACGAGTTCGCTGCCCCAGATCAGCATAGCGAGACCACAGCCGGCTACGATGATGTCCGCGACAATGCGCAAACCGGTTCGGGCTTTTGGTCCAACCGCTTCTTCAAGTGCGACGATGCGGATGTGGAAGCCTTCACGGACGCCAGCGGCGGCAGCGAGCAGTACATACCAGATCATCAGTGTCAGTGCGGCCTGTTCAGACCATGACGGGCTGGAATTCAGGACATAGCGTCCAAACACCTGCCAGCCGACAATGACGGTCATCAGAACGAGACCGAGCGCCGCGACACGAAGCAGCCATTCGGCCGCATGGTGGGTGAATTTTGCGAGGTTTTTCTTCATGACCGCGTCTCCAGATCGCGGCCAATCTGTTGAACCTGCTCAACCAGCGCCTGTTGTTGCGACGAGGTGATGAACTGGTCCCAGACAGGCTCCATGCGTTGCTGGAAAGCGCTCAGATCGTCGACTTCATTGGCTTCAATGCCAGCGGCCAGAAGACGGGTTTTTGCACCTTCGACGCGTTCGTCCCAAAGGGAACGCATGAACGGAACAGATTCCTTGGCGGCGTTCACCACCAATTCCTGATCCGCTTCGGACAGTTTGTTCCAGCGGCTGAGCGACATGACCAGAACTTCTGGTGCCATCACATGGCGGGTCAGGCTGTAATATGGGGCGGCTTCGAAATGGCGACCGGTTTCATAGGATGGCCAGTTATTCTCAGCGCCATCAATCACGCCCTGGACGAGCGATTGATAGACCTCGCCAAGCGACATAGGTGTCGCATCAGCGCCCAGTGCGCGGATCATAGAAACGTAGAGATCTGAGTTCTGAACTCGAATCTTCATGCCTTCCATATCTTCCGGCGTCCGGATGGGCTGGCGGGTATTGTAGAAGCTTCGCTCGCCTGAATCGTAAAAACACAATCCAACCAGATTGTGCGGTACGAGAGATTGCAGAATGGCGTCACCGACAGGACCATCAAGGCTCTGGCGCATGTGTTCAGTTGAGCTGAACAGGAACGGCAGGGACGGGATGAGCGTCATTGGTTCAATCGCGTTCATTGGCGCGAGGTTGACGCGGTTCAGGTCCAGTCCACCAAAAGAGGTGATTTCCAGCGTATCGCGCTCGGAGCCGAGCTGACCGCCAGCATAAATGCGGATGTCCAGCCGACCGCCGGTCTCTTCGCGCAGAAGATCGCCCATATAGCGAACGGCCTGCACCGTCGGATAGTCAGACGGGTGTGTGTCGGACGAGAGCAAAGGGCGCGAACCGGCATTTCCGCACGCGCCGAGTGACAGGCCGGCAAGGCCCATGGCTCCCGTCTGCAACACACGTCGTCGACTTGGATATGACGACACTGTCATTTAGATTCCAAAGCCTCCCTGTAGATTTGTTTTTTCTATATCCAGTATAGCTGAATATGCCTGTTTCACAGCTCCGGTGAAGGTGGTGTTGTCGGTGAGCTCTTTGTCGAACACAGCATACACAGCCAGAAACATTGGCACATCCGTTTCAGCCTTGTCCTCAGCCTTGGCGCCCAGCGCAGCAAGTTCTGAAGCCATCGGGTCCGTAATGCTCGCGTCCGCACGCGTCATGCGCACGATAAAGCGCATCCAGGCCGCAATGCCGAAGCTGAGTTTTTCAACTGAACGGCCCGCTGCAAGATTTGCGGAGATGGTTTCAAGAAGGCGGATTGGCAGTTTTTTGGACCCATCCCATGCAATTTGAGAGAGCTTGTGCTCGATTGCCGGGTTCGAAAAACGGTCCAGCAGGTCATCAATATAGACGTTCAGGTCCATACCGTCCGGCGTGGTCAGGCCCGGCAGGATTTCATGCCGCATCAGGGTATCGAGGAAGGATTTCAGTTCTGGCCGGGTCATGCCCTCGGCAACCGATTTGCAGCCATAAGCCAGGCCCAGATAGGCGAGGGTTGAGTGCGGGCCGTTCAAAAGCCAGAGCTTTGCCTTTTCATGCAGGGCAACGTCATCGGTCATGATGGCGCCGACGCGCGCTATGTCCGGAAAGCCCGGTTTCACATTGGATTGCACCACCCATGAGGTGAAGGCTTCGCGTTGAATTGGCCATTCATCATGATAGCCGCATTCGCGTTCTACGCGGTTGATCAAGGCGTCATCTGTCGCAGGCGTGATGGAATCGACCATGCTGGACGGGAATGAGACTTCATCCTCGATCCACCGACGCAGAGCCGGGTCAATTTCTCCGGCGAACTGCAGGACTGCGCTTTCCAGCTTTTCGCCGTTGGACGGAAGGTTGTCACAAGACAGAATGGTAAGACCGGAAAGACCGGCGTCTTTCCGCGCAGACAGGCCCTTTACCAGCCAGCCAATGGCGCTGAGCGGCGCAGACATATCTTTCAGATCGGCCGCAATGTCGGCATGGGCCTCATCCAGATTGCCGTCTGGTTTCAGGCAATAGCCTTTTTCGGTAATCGTCAGCGTGACGAGCTTCAACTCAGCGCTGGTAAATGGCGCGAGCGCCTGCGCATCATCTTTGTGGCAAACCTCTTTCAAACAGCCAATCACGCGGAAGTCTATCTCTCGGTCGAGTGTGACGAGAGTATAGAGACCGGATTGTTCAGCAAGCGCATCAGGCGCCTTCCGCGAACGCAGAGCAACGGCCATGACGCCCCATTGCGGGTCGGTCGCGTTCAGACGGTCATAATAATCCATTTGATGGGCACGGAAGAAGGCGCCCGGTCCGACATGCAGAATTGAGATCGGCAATGCGTCTCGGTCATAAGTCGGGCGCTTTGCCGTCTCACCTGTAACCGCGCTCAGCGTGGAGGCGTTCAGTGTTTCAAGTTCGGTGGTATTAGTCATCAGAGCGTGACGCCCTTTTTCCAAATGGAGATGGAGCGCTCTTCATTACGCTCATTGCAGGTCTGCTCGCCGCTTGCGACGGCGATGATTTTGTCCACCAGGGCATCCGCTATCTCGGAGCGATCATTCGCACTCAGAACCACCCCGGCATCAAAGTCGATCCAGTTTGGCTTGCGATTGGCAAGGTTCGAGTTTGACGCGACTTTGATCGTCGGAACCGGAAAGCCAAGCGGTGTGCCACGGCCTGTCGTGAACAGAATGATGTTCGCACCAGAGGCTGAAAGCGCGGTGCAGGAAATAGCATCATTGCCGGGGGCTTCCAGCAGGCTGAGGCCTGGCTTGGTCGCAGGAACGGCATAGCGGATGACATCTTCGACCGGCGCTTTGCCCGTTTTCTGAACGGCGCCTAGAGACTTCTCTTCAAGCGTCGTGATGCCGCCCGCTTTATTGCCCGGCGACGGGTTCTCATTCACCGGATGGCCGGAGCGCGTGTAATAGTCTTTGAAATCATTGACGAGTTCAGCGATCTGGCGACGTACACCGTCGTCTGGCGTGCGCGTCATAAGCAAATGCTCTGCACCGAAAATCTCAGGAATTTCAGTGAGGATCGCCTTGCCGCCAACTGCGGTGACGCGATCTGTGATATCACCCAGAAGCGGGTTCGCGGTAAGCCCGGACAGGGCATCGGAGCCGCCGCATTTCAGGCCAATCACAAGATCAGAGATCGGGCAGTCAGTGCGCTCGTCTTTTGCTGTGATCTCCAGCAATTCTTCAATCGCTGTTTCGGCCTCTTCCATTTCATCAAAAACCATTTGAGATCGCACAATGCGAATACGATCTTCCGGAATGCCTTTGATCGCTTCGGAGAGGGCATCAACCTGATTGGTTTCACAGCCGAGCGCGATAAGAACGAGCCCGCCAACATTAGGGCTGCCTGCGAGAGATGCGAGAACATCCCGGGTCGAGACAAGATCATCGCCCAGCTGAGAACAGCCATGCGGGTGGGCGAGGGCAATCACGCTGTCTGCGCGGCCATTCAGATTTGCATTGGCTTTGCGCGCAGAGACATCTGCAATGCGCGATACACAGCCAACCGTTGGGATGATCCAGACTTCATTGCGGGTGCCAACACGGCCATCTGCACGCTTATAGCCTTTGAAGGTACGTGTGGCCGCGGTGTTTGCCGCGCGCTGAGCACCATTATACGCTACGTTATAGTCAAGCGCGCCGCCGAGATTGGACTTGATGTTGTGCGAATGAACATGATCGCCAGCCGCAATGTCGCTTATGGCGTTGCCGATCACTTCGCCGAAGCGTTTGACCGGAGTGCCCGCTGCGATATCATTCAGCGCAAATTTGTGAAACGCAGGGATGTCGCTTTTCAGTGTCACCTGACCGTCGTCTGTGGAGACATCTGTACCCGCCTCAAGCGGCAAAAGCGCAACAGCAACATGATCCTCCGCTGAAACGCGCAGGATCGCCGCAGTCTGAGCTTCGGTCTGTTCAGAAGGTTCCAAGTTTCGCTTCCCAATTTTCCGCTGTCGTTCAGTTTTTTGCAGCGAATTGTTTTGTCAGGTTTTGAACTATGGTAACCGGTGTCATAAGAAACGCAATACTAATCGAAATCATTTCTGCTGAGAGGATTGGAAGAAAATGCCGTTGACGGAAGCGCCACAGGGTGGCGACATAAAAAGCCATAAATTACATGAGGATAGACTGTTTCCTTCAGATCCTGTGCAAAGAGATATCGCGCGTGAATTATACGCTGAGGTATCGGGGCTGCCGATCATTAGTCCGCACGGGCATACTGACCCATCCTGGTTCGCCAAAAACGAGAATTTCGGCAATCCGACTGAGCTCTTTCTGGCGCCGGATCATTATATTTATCGCATGCTTTATAGTCAGGGCTTTGATCTGGCTGACCTTGGCGTTCCAGACCGGAATGGCGTGCCTGAGCATGACCCGCTGGAAGCGTGGAAACTGTTCGCGTCGAATTATCACCTATTCCGTGGCACGCCGTCCCGTATGTGGCTGGACCATGTGTTCGCAGAAGTGTTCGGCATTGATAAGCGCCTGAGCGCCGACACCGCAGAAGAATATTATGAAGTGATCGATGCTGCGCTGAAGTCTGATGACTTCAAACCGCGCGCACTGATGGAACGCTTCAATATCGAGCTGATCGCAACGACTGAAGGCTCAACTGATTCACTGGAACACCATGAGGCTATTCTGGCGTCGGGTTGGAAAGGTGGACGTGTGATTTCGGCCTACCGTCCGGACGCTGTGGTCGACCCGGAGCATGAACAGTTCAAATCCGCCATGATCACCTTTGGTGAGATGATGGGGCAGGACGTGTTCAGCTGGAAAGGCTATCTGGAGGCGCACCGTCTTCGCCGTCAGGACTTTATCAATATTGGCACGACATCCTCGGACCACGGTCATATTACGGCGCGCACGGCGGACCTTTCCGACGTTGAAGCAGAAGATTTGTTCAAAAAGATTGTGACCGGCGATTTCACCGCGGAAGACGCTGAGCTTTTCCGTGCGCAAATGCTGACCGAAATGGCGCGTATGAGCATTGATGACGGTCTGGTGCTGCAGATCCATCCGGGTGCCTGCCGTAACCATAATGGCAAATTGTTCGCCAGCCATGGCCGCGATAAAGGCGCAGATGTTCCATCGCAAACCGAATATGTGCAGGCGCTGAAGCCTCTGCTGAACAAATTCGGCAACGATAAACGTCTGTCGATCATTGTCTTCACTCTGGATGAAACAAGCTATTCACGTGAGCTGGCGCCTCTGGCTGGCCATTACCCGGCCATGAAGCTTGGACCTGCCTGGTGGTTCCATGACAGCCCTGAAGGCATGCGTCGTTTCCGAGAAATGACCACTGAAACGGCTGGTTTCTACAATACGGTTGGCTTTAACGACGATACGCGCGCATTCCTGTCCATTCCGGCTCGCCATGACGTCGCGCGCCGCGTGGATTGTTCCTTCCTTGCGCGTCTGGTGGCTGAGCACCGTATGCAGATTGACGAGGCCCACGAGCTTGCCGTGGACCTTTCCTACAATCTGGCGAAAGCGGCCTACAAACTCTAAGGCCGCTCTACTGCGTATTCCGGTTCGAGCGCCTCGACCGGAATGCGTGTGATTTCGATCCGTTCCTTGTGCGTGGCATAGGCGATGTAAAGCACGCCGTCATGCACAAGGCTCTTCGGATAAGAATATCCAAGGCGCTTATATTTCCCGTCAAATAGCATAGGTGGCATATCGGCTAGCGCGGTTCGGATCGTATAGGCCCGGTCGAACTCATATCCATCATCTGAAAGAGACAGAACCAGCGGGAAGCGGGATCGGTCGCCTCGTGGATTGTTCACGCGAAACGCAAGGTCAGGCGTGAGGTTTCCGGCGCTCTGTTTGGAACGAGAGTCGGGAAACTCACCCATCTGTGGTGCGCTCCACGTTTTGCCCATATCGTCACTGACAGCGAAGATGGTTTCGTGGCTGCCACCCTGATCGCGGAACACCATGACGACCTCATCGTCGGGTGTGACATACCAGCTGGGTTCAAGCTCACGGGACACCTCACCCTCATAGGGCAAATTCTCAAAGGCGCCGGCTGTCCATCCATCCGTTCCGAGCGGATTGAACGTGTAATAAGGCGCCGCTCTGAGGCCCGGTTGCATATGGAAGCTGGTCAGAATGCGTCCATCGGGTAAAGCCCGGGAATCCTGTTCGATCACGCCCTGAATAGGCGCGCCTGATTCGTCCAGAACCGGGGCCGCGTCAGACCAGTTCACTCCATCAATTGAGCTGATAAATTCAGTATGGCCCTGCGGCGTGCCTTCAAGCGGCCAGATATTGAGAAAGGCGATGAGCGTCTCGCCATCACTCAACCAGCCACCATTGGTTAGCCGAACACCGTCTCTCGGTTCGGCCAGAATGCGAGGTTCGGACCAGTTTTCGCCATCCTCTGAAACGGCATACATGACGCGTGTTTCCGGTGCGTCTTCATCCCGGAAGGATGACTGCCACTGAATGTAAAACTGGTTCTGAAAGACCGTGAGCACCGCCCCATGATTATAGGCATAGTCTTCAGCCGTTTCGGGCGCATAGACGGTATATGTCTCTGCTACTGGAGCTGGTCCCAGCCCCAGCGTTGCCGGGTGACTTCTGTCATATCCCTCAACGTCGAATGTGAGTGTGCCTTCGGCCGAAGCAGGAAGTGACGCGGTCGAAAAGCAGGCCCCCAAGGCGAGGGCGCCTGCGAGATTTAGCCCGAGACGGTGGATCAATGGATCCAACGTTCAGACAGGGTTTCAACTTCGCCGGCATGGACGCGAACCTCATAGGCCGGGTCGGCTGGATTGCCTTCAGCGAAAAGCTCGTAAATCACCGCGCCATCTGTCTGGACGCTCTCAATGATGCGAACGGGCAGAACGCCATCAGACGCGATCAGCGCCTGTACCTGAACTTCAGCGGGAATCTCGCTCCATTCCAAATCGCGTTGAATTTCAACGATTTCGGCGCTGCCATCGTCACCCATCAGGACGTCGAATTCCAGTTCGCTGCCGTCGGCAATTTCGCCTTCAACATCGTAATAGGTCCGGCCATCGCGGATTTTCTGCAGAACCTCTTCAATCGTGAAGTCTGCGCGTTCGGCGGCAATCGCTTCTGTTACGCTGGACGGAAGCGCATCTGGTTCGATTTCCGTGATCTGAACGTCAGAGACAGCATGGCTTGCGCAGGCTGCAACGAGTGCCAGAAAGATCGGCGCGGTCAGTAGTTTTGCATTCTGAAGCATGTCAGCTCCCCCATTGGATGAATGGTACGGTCGCGAACAGTTCACGTTCACGGCGGCGTGGGTCGTTTTCAAGTCGGGTAACGGCGTCGAAAACCATAGTCTCCCGGTCTGGCAGAGTGTGCTGGTCCCATTGCGGAATACCGGCATGGTTCGGGTCGCCATTTCGCGCCAGATTGATGAAGGCCGTTGAAAGCTGATCGGCAACGCGGGCAGCTGTCGGTCCTGTTCCGGACATGGCGCCGGACTGGGCCAGATTATCGAAAGCGTGTTCGATATCGATGGTGTGAGGCGCGCCGCGCTGACGGTCTGCTGCGGGCAGATCAAACTGGTAAACCCAGGTCGGAGCGCCCTGACGCGCACGCGCATCGGATTCTTCGACCTGTCCGCGCCAGCTTCGTCCTGCTGTCGTGGCTTTGAACATGATTTCAGTCGGGCCGAGTTCCGGGAACCATTCGCGGTATTTGGTCACGACATGGCTTGGCAGAATATCGCAGCGCAGCTGTGCTTCCAGCCAATCTGGCAGAGTGTCCCATGTCAGCTCAAAGGCCTCATCACGCCAGAGAAACGCTTTGGTTTCATCCTTTGTGTTGCCAAGGATCATCGGGATGTGAGCCGACTGAGACGGCGCATCCGGGAAGAATGGATGACGCATAAGCATGCGATAATCGAGGACGGGGCCGAAATAGAGGCCATGCGCCGGGTTTACCGGGTCCCGCGCATTTAGAGCCTCGACAATTTGTTCCATTGGCAAGGTGCGCAGCAGCTCAGGCGTAACCGTTGAGCTAAGGCCCAGATTGTCGATAAAGGCTTGCGCACGTGCGGTGCCGTTCAATGGGCCGCAAGCTGTGACTTGCTGGCCGCTCATGGTGGCTGCGCTGTGGAACAGACCCTCTGCAGCAGGGGAGGCCATCATGGTTGCGATCTTAGCGCCGCCGCCAGACTGGCCGAATACCATGACGCGATCGGGATCACCGCCAAAGGCCTCAGCATTCTGTTTTACCCAGTTCAGCGCGAGGATCAGGTCCCACTGGCCAGCATTGCCACTGTCTGGAAACTCACCGGGAAATAGACGATCCAGATAGAGATAACCAAAGGCATTCAAGCGATGGTTCACGGTAATGACCACCATATCGCCTTTATTCACCAGATGAGTGCCATCATAGAGTTCGTCTGATCCCGACCCATTCGAATAAGCGCCGCCATGAATGTAGAACATGATCGGGCGTTTGCCGCCGTCATGCAGGGCAGGGGTCCACACATTGAGGAACAGGCAGTCTTCGTCTTCAACCGCCTGGTCTGCGCGTTGTGGACAGGCTGCACCGTAGGCCGTTGCATCGGTGATGCTGGAGTTGAAGGCTGCTGCTATGGGCTTGGCGAAGCGGCTGAGCGCGGTGCTTTCGCCATACCGAATGCCCTTGAAGGCGTGGACACCCTGTGAGCTGAGGCCGCGAACCGGACCGGCACTGGTTTCTGCAACCACGCTGGCTTCCTGGGCGAATGCGCCAAATGAGCTGGCCGCAGCAAAGCTGGCGCCAGCGCCAAGAACTGTGCGTCGAGTTAGATCCAATTTTTCCTCCCGGTTTTATATTTTACCGGCGGACGTCCAGCCCCGATTCATTCATGGCATCTTCAACTTCCTGAACACTCGTCAGATTGAAGTCACCCGGAATGGAGTGCTTGATGGCACCCGCCGCCATAGCGAATTCGATTGTGTATTGTGGGTCACGCTCGTTCAGCAGGCAGTGCAGAACACCGGCTGCAAAGGCGTCACCGCCGCCAATCCGGTCCACAACGCCTTCGAGTTCATGGGCGCGCGACACATAGGTTTCGCTGCGCGTGAACAAATCGCCAGCAATAGACTGGTTGGAGACCGAGGTTTGAGCGCGGTGGGTTGCCGCCACCATTTTCAGGCGAGGGAAGGCTTCAAATGCGCGCTTGATTGCGACCTCACGTTCTTCACGCTCTGTGCCGAGCAGAAGGGCAATATCGCGTTCGTTGATGAAGGCGATTGTCGCGTTCGATAGGATGTTACGCAGGATTGCAGGGCCGTCGCCGTCCCAGCTTTTCCAGAGCGCTTCACGGTAATTGCCATCAAAGGAGAGCTCTATGCCCCGTTCAGCGCATTTGGCCGCCAGATCCTGACAGGCTTGTGCTGGGCCGGGGCCGGTCGCAGGCGTGATGCCTGAAACATGGACGATGCGGACATCGTTCAGAAGGCTATCCCAATCGAACTCGGACGGGTCTGAATAGGCGAAGGCTGAATGCGCGCGATCGTATAGAATGCGTGAAGGCCGACGCACAGCGCCGGTTTCCAGGAAATAAGCGCCCATGCGGCCTTCGCGGCGAGAGACATAGCTGGTGCCCATTCCGTGCATGCGAAGCCCTGCAAGCAGCGCTTCGGCCATTGGGTTATCATCAGCCACCGTAGAGACCATTTCAACGGAATGGCCAAAACGGGCAAGGCTGACACCGACATTGGCTTCGGCGCCGCCAAAATTGACTTCCAGGCGTCCGGATTGGCCAAAGCGCTCATGGCCCGGCGTAGAGAAGCGAAGCAGGAGTTCGCCAAAGCAGAGTGTGTCGGTTGTCATGTCTTTCTCAGCTCAGATATGATCAGCGTGCGAGCCAGCCGCCATCGACCGGCAGGGTGATGCCCTGAACATAGTCTGAAGCAGACGAAGACAGGAAGACGGCTGCGCCGCCAAGGTCAGATGGCTTGCCCCAGCGACCAGCTGGAATACGGCCCAGAATTTCAGAATTGCGTTTCTCGTCAGCCTGAAGAGCAGCCGTGTTGTTCGTCGCGAAATAGCCCGGCGCGATTGCATTCACGTTGATGCCGTGCGCAGCCCATTCGTTTGCGAGAATACGTGTGAGGCCCATCACGCCGCTTTTAGACGCGGTGTAAGATGGCACGCGAATACCGCCCTGATAGGACAGCATGCTGGCGATATTGATGATCTTACCGCCTTTGCCTGCTGCGATCATTTCCTTGGCAACAGCCTGGCTGAGGAAGAACAGGGTTTTCAGATTGATATCCATCACCGCATCCCAGTCTTCTTCTGTGAAGTCGATTGAGTCATTGCGTTTGATGATGCCTGCATTGTTCACGAGGATATCGATACCGCCGAGAACTTCTTTGGTTTCGCCAACGATTTTGCCGATTGGCTCAAGGCTGCCAAGGTCACCCATAATGACGTGGGCTTTGCGACCGGTCTTTTCGACCAGTTCAACCGTTTCTTCCGGTGCAGAGCGGCCTACCAGTGCGAGGTCTGCACCGGCTTCCGCGAGTGAAACCGCCATACCCTGACCAAGGCCGGTGTTTGCGCCTGTTACGATGGCAACTTTACCCGTGAGATCGAAAGGATGTGACATGATCGGACCTGTTTAAGCTGTCTGAAATGGGAAGGGTGAACGCGAGGATAGGGCTGAGGCGGAAGCTGAGCCAATTGCAACGCGTGAATGAGGGGAAAATGACGACAGATTGTCGATTTGAATCATGTTCTGCATCCTCCCTCTAAATCTTTTGTATGCCCGTTATGCCGGGTTAGGTAACCGGTGTCATAACATTGGGTCTGAACGGTATCAACAGATAACCTGACGTCAGGCGCGCGCTGTTGACTGGCGCACGACGATTTCGGGAACGAATTCCTTGGTGAATTTGGTATTGTGGCCGTTAAGCTGGTCAAGAAGGCGGTTTGCGGCTTCGCGGCCCATATCCCGAATCGGCAGTTTGACCGTTGTCAGCTGAGGCCAGATCCGCGCGGCCATTGGCGTGTCATCAAAGCCGACAATTGAAAGCTCATCAGGGATTTCGAGGCCAGCTTTGCGCGCAGATGTGTAGACACCGATGGCCATCTCATCGTTACCGGCGAAGATCGCCGTGGGGCGATTGCTGCGGGACAGAAGGTTATCAGCCGCCTGCACACCGGAATCGAACGTATAGCCAGCTTCCAGGGTCAGAGCTGGTTCCAGTTCAATTCCAAACTCGGCAAGCCCGGTACGGAACCCGAACAGGCGTTCGTGAGAGGACCGGAAGCTTTTTGGGCCGTGAACATGGGCGATGCGCTTGTGACCGAGCGTTGCGAGATGGCGCGCGGCTTGCGCTGCGCCTTCTGCGTCCTCTGTACGGATCATGCGGTAGGGTTCATCCAGATCGACGGAGGTGATGCGGACATAGTCACAGCTGGCATTGCGCAGCATTTCGGACAGTTTGTCGTCTTCAGATACGGAAGGTGGCATGATGACGCCAGCAGGGCGATGGCGCTCGACGAAGCGCATGACTTCGTCACGATAGTCTGTGTTGGAACGATCAACCGGTTGCAGGACAAGCTGGTAGTCGGTTGGCGCAAGCGCATCCAGAATGCCGCGCTGCATGTTCACGACATATTGCGGGCTCGGATTATCGTACACCATTCCGATGAGGTAGGATTTTCGAAAGGCGAGGGCACGGGCCTGAGGATCCGGACGAAAATCATGCTCAGCGATGATTTTCTCGACGCGCGCGCGGGTTTCTGCGCTGACGAGCGGGGATCTGTTGATGATTCGTGAGACAGTTTTCTTCGAGACATTGGCAAGCCGCGCAATGTCATTGATCGTTACGCGGCCTTCCAGGGCGGTGCCGGGGTCTGTCACGTCCGGCACGGACTTTTCGTCTTTATCGTTTTTATTCACTGAACTTCCCAAGAATCCGACTGTATCCCAGAACAGAATACAGCCAGATTCAGTTCAGTATAGTAGAAAGTGGTTATGTGCCACGTGCACTCAGCTCAGAGCTGAGAGCTTCTTCGTTCAGAGGGGACATGGTTGTGAGGTCCCAGTTCGCAGGATCGAAGGCACGTGTCGTGGCTTCGAACTCTGGGTAACCGCCAACTTCGTCCTGACTGTCGATGATATCGCCACGACCTTCGGCAGCGTCTGCGGTGACGCGAACGTCGTTGACGTCACGGTCCCAAGGGCGAGCGCCAGCGTAAGCGAGCACATAATCTTCAACATATTCAGTAGGAATGATGGACAGGCCGCTCAGATCCATGTGAGGCATTTCAACTGAGAGGATTTCAGCAGGACCGGTTTCATAAGAACCAAACATAGGTGCGTCATTGCCCCAGCGATCAACAGCGATGTTGCCATCGTTGTAGAGGGACAGATCACCAATACCGCCAATCATGACCATAGGCAGGCCTGACTGTGTGGATGGGCCGTAGCGCATAACGTTGGAAACGAGATCCATTTCACCGAGTTCTGGCTGGTGGCCAGCCCATTCCAGACCTTGCAGATTGTAATGCACTGCGCGCTGGCCCGGATTGTAAATGAAGTTGTTCACGATCGCGCCATGTACGTCGCCTTTAAAGAGCGGGCTGCGCTCATAGTTTGACGTGTAGAGGTTTGAATAAAGGACAATATTGTTCACATGATCGTGGATCAGTGAGCCTTTTGAGTGCTCGCCTTTCGCGTGTGTCGCGTGAGACAGGCCTTCTGCGATAATGTTGTGAGAGAACAGCACATGATTTGATGCAGATTCGTGCCACTCTTCAGGCGTGTCGCCATCAAATCGGCTGCTGGAAGAGGACAGGTTTTCGTCGGTTGCCCAGCTCATGGAGCAATGGTCGACAACAACATTGTAAGCGCCGCCCGTTGTGGACAAGGCATCAATATCACGGCCAGAGCGTTCTTCTTCATTCAGATCGCCCGGGCGAACACGCAGGTGCTGAACAATGATGTCATGGCCGGATACGACGAACCCACCGCGTACAAGCGTGATACCAGGAGACGGCGCAGTCTGACCCGCAATGGTGATGTCTGAACCGGAAATGCGCAGATTATTGCCGCCCAGGTCGATGGCGCCAGCAACTTCGAAGACAATGATGGTCGGGCCTTCATTCTCAAGCGCGGCGCGCAGTGTGCCCGGGCCCTCGCTTTCAAGAGAGGTCACGCGAACAATCTCGCCACCTGCACCGCCATCGGTTACCTGGCTCGCATAGGTCGGGAGACCGTATTCCCAGCCAATTGTGTCTGGCGCAGGAAGTGAAAAGGTCTGAGCTGCTGGTTCTGCTGTCTGTGCTGACGCAGTTCCAGTCATGGCACATCCTGCCACAAGAGCAGGCCCAATCGCGAGGAAAGTGGTCGCGATCAGTGCAGATTTGAGGTTGAGTTTGGACATGGTCTGTATTCCTCCCAAATACTTTGATTTTTGACACAATAACCCTTGGCGCTAGCCAAAGGAACGTCTAGACATAGATCAATGACACCGGTTACCATCGCTGTCCAGAACCAATAAATAGAATCATTCGAGGCAGGAAATGGCACAGACTGAGACAGCTGCAAAAGATGCGCGCTCTGAGGCTTTTGTGAAGGCGCGTCGCGCCGGCGAAGGGATCCCCGTTTATCCGGGAGACATGCCACAAACGCTGGAGGAAGCGTATAAAATTCAAGACTCTGGTATCTCATTGTGGCCGAGCGCGATTAAAGGCTGGAAGGTCGGCCGCGTCGCTGGCGAGTGGGAAACCAAGCTCGGCGTTGACCGCCTTGTAGGTCCCGTTTTTGAAGAACTTTGCTTCGATAATCACGATGATGTGCACACTATGCCTGTGTTCGGTAAAGGGTTCGCCGCAGTCGAAGGTGAAGTGACGGCGGTTATCGGAAAAGATGTGCCAGAAGGCAAAACAGATTTCACAACCGAAGAGGCGCTTGGCTTCATTAAATCGCTCCATTTCGGGGTCGAAATTGCAAGCTCTCCATTCCCGGAAATCAACGACCATGGTCCGCTCGTAACCATTTCTGATTTCGGCAATAATTTTGGTCTCATTCTTGGCAAAGAGATTGAGAATTGGAGCGATCTGGCTCTGGCCGATTGGGAATTTGAAACAGTGATCAATGACAAATCTGTCGGCAAAGCGGCCCCAACGGCGCTGCCAGGCGGACCTGTCGAATCTGTTCGCTATCTTCTTGAGAATACAGCACGTCGCGGCCTCCCGCTTAAGGCGGGGATGATGGTCCTGACTGGTGCGGTTACCGGTGTTCATCAGGCCTATGTAGGTGACGCATCCTACGTAACTCTGGCTGATGACAAAATTTCACTTCGTCTGACTGAGGCCTAGTCCCTGATGCTTCTATTGGAACACTGAAGTGAAATTGGGCTCACCTTTCTGGGTGAGCCCTTTTTTTATCAATGGATCAGAAATAGTTCAGCGCCTGATAGGTCAGCTCTGAAAAATGAGCTTGTGATGATCCGGAGGCGTAAATTCCCGGACGAAGGCTTAAAAAGCCATAGGCGACATTGTGATGGTAGCCGGACACTTCCATCTGAACATCCATTTTTGTCCAGGACTGTCCATCAAGGCTGTAATAGAAAGTCAGAACATGTTCGTCATTTTTCATGCGAATGTGCAAACGTTCGGTGCCGGGTGGAATTTCTCCATTTCGCCGGCGTGGCATGCCATAGCGGTGGAATAGAAGCCCCTCATCGTCGAATGCCAGTCCGGCATATAAACGATCATTATAGAAGGCCAGAAGCCCTGCTTCCGTTCCGGCTTCACGTTCAATCGTGACCTCCACCTGATAGGCCAGATCGCCTGCGATAAAGCTTAGCGGTGATGCATCAGACGGGCTGGTCCCTTTGCCCTGCATTGTCAGTCGATTATCGCCAAGGAAGAGGCGGTCATATTCATTCGCGAATGGCTGAAAGAAAGCCCACTGCGTGCTGAGTGTGTCGCCGGAGAAGTTATCTGAGAGCGGTGCGCCGTGCGTCAGATGCTGTGAAGCCTCGGGGATAGGAAAGGCATGGGAGAGGTCGCCGCCATCGGATTCCCACCAGCCGTCATCTGTCCAGCGAATTGGCTCCAACAATGCCTGCCGTCCCAGCGTCCAGTATCCGTTTTCATAGCCGTGCGAGATGAGCCACCAACTGCCATCCGGCCCTTCAACGGGTGTGGCATGGCCTCGCGACCACCATCGCTCGTCTCTTGAGAGCGTGCGGACCTGAGGGTTGTTTGGCGCATGCTCCCATGGACCGTGAACGGAGCGAGAGCGTGCGGAAATCACCATATGGCTTGTGGGAGGCCCCGCCGTACCGCCAACTGCGGTTAGCATGTAATACCAGTCGCCAAGACGAAGCATTTTCGGCCCCTCCGGGCAGAAGCATTCGACGTCCCAGCTATCGGGATAGCGCCATGGATCGTAAATGTGAGTGACTTCACCATCCGTGGCGAGGCCGTCATCGGTCAGGCGAACCATGTCTCCGTTCGAGAGGAAGAGATATCGTTTGCCGTCTTCGCCGACGATATGGCCGGGGTCGATATGGTCATGCAGGAACAGATCAACCGGTTCGCTCCATGGTCCTTCAATAGAGTCGGCATGGATCACGTAATTGGATTTGTAGTCCCCGGTGCGGGCGGGGATATACATGTAAAAACGGCCCTCATGTTTGATGAGGTCAGGTGCCCAGACTGAACCGATATAGGTGTGCAGGGCAGGGGCGATTGGCTCCCAGTTTACCAGATCATACGACCGGTAAATCATCAGGCCCGGATACGCCTCAAATGTGGAGAAGGTGACATAGTAAATATCACCATCTTTCACGATGGCAGGGTCTGGGTGATCGCCCGAGAAGATCGGGTTGAGGAAGGTCCCATCGCCTCGGTCAGCAATGCGAGTGCCTTCAAAACCGCGTCCCCATCGACGGGGTTCATGGCTGGTTCGAGTTGTTGTGCCATTTGTCGCGCAGCTCGTCAGAGCTGGCAGAACCAGGCCGGATGCGGCGAGTGATTTGAAGAGCTGTCGGCGTGTCGGTGATGGCATTTTTGTCCCCTGAAAAGAAAAAAAACGGCGAGGGTAAGCCTCGCCGGTTCAGTTGGATCATGCAGAACGTGAATGCAGTTCTACGGGAGAAAACATGTTTCTTAGTACTTGTAGCGAGCGCCGAAGAGGAACTCAGTACCAGTGTGGTGGTAGACGTTGATCAGGTCAGCCGCATCGAAGATCTGCTGCTCGAACTCGTCGGTCAGGTTGATAGCTTCGAAGGTGAAGTCGATCTGATCGCTGTAAGACCATGAAGATGCGAAATCGAGGTTGAAGCTGGAGTCATATCCACGCTCGTCACGACCGGCAGAGTTCGCCTCACGCGTTACGTAAGCATCGCGATACGCAGCTGAGAGACGAGCGGAGAATGTGTCGTTCTCATAGTAGAGCGTTGCGTTGTAAGCGTTCGGAGAGAAGCCGAGGATTTCGTCAGATTCAACGTAGGTGTAGTTACCCTGGAAGCCGAAGTCAGACCAGAAGCCTGGCAGGAAGGTGAACGGCTGCTGATAAGCAAGCTCGAAGCCCTGCAGGGTAGCTGCATCGCCATTCTGAACCTGGTTGATTTCCAGATATGGGTCACCACCAGCGATGATGAGCTGACCGAGCGGCGTTGCGTCACCACCAGCGTTCGCAAGTGTCAGGCCAGACTGGCTGAAGCGAACATAAGTCGGCTGTGAACGCGTGAAGAAGCTGTCGACATCTTTGTAGAAGACGCTGAGTGCGATCAGGGCTTCTTCATCGAAATACCACTCGAAAGAGGCGTCGAAATTCGTTGCACGGTATGGCTCAAGACCCGGGTTACCTGTGTTGTACACCCATGTGTCTTCGCCGTTGAAGGTTTCACCGTCAGCAGAGAACGTGCCGAGTGAGCCACCTGGTGTCAGGTTGCCGAGAGACGGACGAGACATTACTTTAGCCACGCTGAAGCGCAGAATGATGTCGTCATTAGGCTCAAGAGCAAGGTTCAGGCTTGGCAGGAAGTCTTCATAGCTACGTTCAATCGTAGCTTCCGTGCCGCTGATCAGGCCAGTTGCTGCTGTTGTGGTTTCAACATAGCGCGCGCCGATGTCACCACGAAGGAACATGCCAGCGATTTCAGTTTCGAAGTCAGCCTGAACCCAACCGCCCAGATCTTCTTCTTCAACCGCACGCGTGTTGTTGGACTGAACCGCTGCTGCGATGTCGTAAACGCCGATCAGGGACGCTACACGGCCAACGTTTGGAACGATCCAGGACGTGTCATTGCTGCCAGGCATGCCAAGGCCGCTACCGAGACCGGTGAGCATGTTGACCATGTCGCTTGTGATTGGCAGGCCGTTCGCGCCTGTTGCACAATTGTTGTTTGGCAGTTCGCAGACGCGTGAGCTGTAAGTGCTCTCACGACGTGCTTCTGTCGTGTCGAACTCAAATGTTTTGAGGCTCACACCACCAGACAGGACGATAGAGTCGCTGAAATCGTACTCTAGAGAGCCAGCAAATGTCTCGAAGCTGTTGTCTACAGAGTTCGGACGATCGCGGAACTCAGTGAACAGGAATTGAGACGGATCGGTTACGTCCAGAGAACCGAAGTCAATTGTCGGTGTCGTAGAGCTCTGGCTGAAGTCGTAGGAATAGCCGGAAACGTCGCCAACTGCGTCGAAGAACAGTGTTGTCTGAACTGGGTTGTCGTATTTGGATTCAACCATACCCGCGAGGAAGTTACCACGCAGACGATCAGTGAAGTCGTGGTCGACATTCAGCGTGAGCTGAGTGAAGTCCGTTGTCATCTCATCATAGCGAGCTTCTGAACGGATCGGGTGCGTGCCGTTTGAGTTTTCGCTGATGGTGAATGTGCCGGATTCAATTGTGTTGTTGTCCGGGTTAACCGTGTAGCTGTCGACGTCGATCACGCCAGTCTGGCTACGGAAGAACACTTCGAGATAGTTCTCAGTACGGTTCGCTTCGAAAGACGAATAGAGACCGTCCAGAGACACAGTTGTGTTGTTGGTCGGACGGAACTGAAGGCTACCTGTCAGGCCGAGACGCTGTTGTTCGTTGGTCAGGCGGCCATAGCGTGGAATACGCGGGTGATAGAGGCCCGAAGAGCCGTCGATCGCAGTTCCGTCACCACCAGAAACTGAACGGAATGTAGAATCCTGCCAGCGAACGGTAGAGAAGCCTTCTTCCAGGATGGTGCGATCGGTGAACGCAGCGGAGAAAAGCGCACCGAATGTCTGATCGTCATTAGACCAGGACATGAGGCCTGCGAGACGCGGGCTCAGCTGCTCAGACAGATCGTTATAGCCGAATACGGTAGAACCAGCAGCCGTGAAGCCCGGATCGTAATCGAATGGACGTGCTGTCATCAGGTCAACCGTCGCGCCGAGAGAACCTTCTTCAATCGAAGCAGAGGTCGTTTTCGTTACGCGGATCTCGTTGAAGAGGTCAGATGCGAATGTGTTGAAGTCGAAACCACGGCCGCGGTTTGTGCCGCCGGAAGAGTCGGAGCCACCAGTTGTGGACAGCGCTTCCATGCCGTTGATGCGAACGCGTGTGAAGTCTGCGCCGAGACCACGAACTGTAATCTGACGACCTTCACCAGCAACACGGCTGATAGATACGCCAGGAACGCGCTGAATGGACTCAGCGAGGTTCAGGTCAGGGAATGCAGCAATGTCTTCTGCAACGATGGCGTCGACGACACCAGAAGCTTCACGCTTAACGTCGAGCGCTTCTGCGAGAGAGCCACGGAAACCGGTTACCTCAACGATGCCAAGACGTGCTTCGCTATCTTCGGTAACTGTCTCAGTTTCAGCTTCCTGAGCAACAGCCAGTGATGCTGCTGCAGACATTGCGACGACGGATACGCCCGCAATAAAATGGCGGTACCATTTAGAGTTCATAATTTTCCTCCCATTGGGTTCCCGGATGACACCGGTGTCATTGCTCGATACTATGAGCTATTCGGATTTTCAATTCAAGTATGAAAAAAATATTAGATTTATACGACATCGGAATAGTGCGCTGTTTTATAATGCGAAAGCGGCATTTCCGTAGCGTCAACAAGTGAAAAATCAGATAGAAGTATACAGTGGAAAGTTCAGGAGTGTTGAAAAAAGAACACACCTTGATCCGCCAAAAGCGAGACAATTACAGACTCAGATGGTTCTGTTTTTCTGATTTTTCGGAAACCTGCTGGTGCCGCCGGAGAGTTTTTCATTGAACTCCCCGGAAGAGGTCGAAGCACTCTTCCAGGTTCTCCAGGATTTCGAAGATCAGCTTAGGCCACACCGCAATGTGCTGGAAGGAGTTGGGCCTATGAACCAGCCCTCTGCTGTTACAGATTCCAGAGGGTCGTGCTGACACCGCAGCGTAAGCACTAGTCACCTTCCCGACGCGTCTGTCCGATGATGGATTGGCATGAAAATTAAATAATTACAAAATATTATGGGGCTACGTGTGCGCTTCGTGTGCAGTAAGAAATCGCCTTGCCGCCATTGGCACAATGAAATGGGGCAAGTGTGGTCCGTTCTGACTCAATTCTTCATAGACATTGTAAGCGTTTGCCTCATCCGGGAAACGGACGTCTTGATATTGGCGGCGATTCGTACGCCATATTGAGAGAGAGACCAGTGAGGGTGTTTTCGTAGCTGCTTGAAACTCCCAGTTTCACTATTCGATCGGCGAAGGCGGGGTGTCACCTGATTGCTGCGAGAATCTGAATGACACCCCAATTACCAGAATGAAGCTGTCGTCCCATCAGTCCATCCTGGTAATCTTTGTGCCTTCGATGCTGAGGCCGGCCATCAGGCCCTGTTGATCAAAGATGAAGGCGTAGGCGTCGTCGGAGAATGTCGTTGTCGAGAAATTCTTGGCCGCACCTTCGTCCATGACCACAACAGTCGGGCCAACGCCGATTTCCCATCCATCGGACTGTTCGAGATAATTGAGCGCCTCCTGGTTCATCAGGAAGACCGCATAACCATAGGATTGCGCCCCGGTCTGCAGGCCCCAGGAGCCGGTGAAGGATTTGTACCGCCCGAGCGAGGCCCCATTGCGGCGGAGTTCACCTTCGCCATAAGCGCCGCCGAGACCGAGCCCGGCCTTGACTATGTTCGGGAAGACCAGAACGGCGACCGCCTCCCTTGAAATTGCCGCCGCTGCGGGGTTCGCGGCCGAAAGGTCCTGTAGCGCCCGGGTACTGTCGCCGGTGAGTTCGCTGCGGCTCTCTGCTGAAGAGCCATAGCTGCTGCAGCCAGCCGTGGTCCCTAAGAATGTAAGGGCAATGCCCATGATGAATGTCTGAAACGTACGAGCCATGGCCGTCTTGTCCTCAACTGAGTTGGATGATGGACGCCTGATACGCCCGGCCATCGGTTTCAGTACTGATTGAGGTTAGCCAGCTGCGATTTCATCAGATTATTTCCATGAGGCTAACTTGCGTCAGCTCCAACCCCTCGCAGAGGTGAAAAAAACGGCACTGTTCCTCGACACCAGGGGGACAGCATGTCCGGAACCGTGGTGGCCTCCTTCTTCTATCTCTCTCGAGGCCTTGTAATCTCCCTGATTGCGTCACGGTTCCGGATTTTTCCAGAAAGGAAAAACGCATGAAAAACGACAAAGAGAAGACGTCCAACGTCTCTGAGAAAATGAAATCGGTCAAAGCTGCCTGGGACAAGGCCCCGGACGGTTCCAAGAAGGACAATGCCCTGAAGCATTATCAGGCCGCCGAGACCGCTCACAAGGCGAACAAGGACGCCGAAGCCAATCGGGAGCTTGATGCTGCCTCCAACTCTCTGAAGTAAAAGCATCAAGCGTTCGGTTCGTGACGATCGACGCCAGTATGGCCGCTCCGTAGAAATGGGGCGGCCGTATTGCCCTTCGCCCCGGCAAAGCATTTCGCATCTTCGGCCTGTTTTGGGGATTAATCATTATGACGTTAGGCTTGTTTTCAATTTCAATTTTACTCGTGTTCCTGTTCGGATCATTCGTCCGGCAATATGGCTGTATTGGTTACGGTCTCGGCCGGGCCGGCATTGGGATAACCGCAGCGTCAACTCTGCTTCTCGCGCTGCTCATCTTCGCCATTTGTCTCAAGTGACTGCGCAAACCCAAGATCCTAAAGCCGATAGGCAAAGACGCTCAGAAGGCCGGGGGCGGTGTATCAGACGAAGCAAGCAACCGCGTTACCGTATCAAAGGCGTTTGATGGTCCAGATAGACCGGATCGAATTCGGCGAAGTCGACCAGTCGCTCATAGTCACCGATGGCCACATGACCATCGCGGAACATAACCCTGAAATTCTCCCGCAGATATCGAAGGACGCGATTGACGTGCACTGCGCTGAGCCCCAGCGCGTCTGCAAGATGGTATTGCGTGAGGGGACACTTGTAAGCCGCCTTTTCTCCTTCTCCGACCAGAGCACAACGCGCGCCGAGTTCCAGAAGGAAGTGGGCGGTGCGTTCCGATGCGCTGCGTCGACCAAGATCAATCAGATGTTCCACAACCATCGCCTCATCACGAGAGGCCGCCCAGAGGACCGCCGTTGCGAGGCGCGGGAATTCGGAGAAAACCTCAAGCAGGTCCTCAGCCGAAACTTCTGAAACCTCGATATCGGTTACTGGCTCTATGCCGTGATCGGATGTCTGCAGCAGCACGCTGCGCAGCCCCAGAAAATCACCCGGAATCTGGAAATCCACGATCTGGCGTGCGCCATTTGCGAGGATCTTGTAGGAACATACCCAGCCGCGAGCCAGAATATAGGCGACACGGTCCGACTGCCCCTGATGAACGAGATCGCCACCCGCAGAAATTGTGAGGCGCTTGCGGTGAAACCGCTTCATTACGTCGAGCTCATCCTGGGATAGCGCGACGAACGCTGCCAGCTTAAGCTCGAAGGCTGTTTCAGACGGGTTGCTCACTTCGTGCTCCAGGCTCCGCTTTAAACTATCGACAAAGTCTCAGCGGGCACTGATTTGAATCAGCCCAAACTATCTGAAAATCGAACAAAATGGGAAAAATCGTGGGGCAGGTAGAATGGCCGCATGACGATTTGCTCGCGAAGGATATGCAGGTGAGCCCAAAACCAGATTATTCAGGACAGGCAGCGCTCTCCATTATTGAATCGCTCCTGCTCGCGATGAACGACGGCAAACTTCTGCCGGAGGGCGAGATCATCGGCATACTGAATGATGCAGCCAAATCTCACGAGAATGCGATTGGCCATGATTCAGAGGCAGAGATGCATGCCGAAGTTGCAGCTTTGATCAACCGCATCATTTCCGGCGGAAATTCGGTTCGCCGACCGTAGCTTGCGGGCGACGAGGTCATGACAGATCAAAAGAACGAAAATCTGCCGGTGGGGGCCGCTGACTGGTTCACGAAGCCGTTTGAACGCTTTCTTAAAATTGAAGCTGCCGCCGGCGGGCTCCTGCTTCTGGCGCTCGTCATTGCTCTGGTGTTGGCGAACTCGTTTTGGGCGAAGGGTTTTCTTGCGTTCTGGGAGACTCCCATAGGCCTGACATTCGGATCACTGGATTTCACCCGTTCCTTGCGCCACTGGATCAATGACGGGTTGATGACGTTCTTCTTCTTTGTGGTTTCGCTGGAGCTAAAGCGGGAAGTTGTCCTTGGCGAGTTGCGCAATCCCCGATTGGCGGCACTTCCTCTTGCAGGCGCCCTCGGAGGCATGGTCGTTCCAGTTCTGCTGTATGTGATGCTCATGAACGGTGAGCCGGGATCGCATGGGTGGGGAACGGTCATGGCAACCGATACCGCATTCGTGATTGGTTGCCTTGCAATCTTCGGGCGTCGTATTCCGCCAAGTTTGCGCCTGTTCCTGCTGTCCTTGGCCATTTTCGATGATGTGGGAGCAATTCTGGTTGTCGCCTTGGGGTATGGAGAGGCACTGAACTGGCAAGCGCTGGGACTTGGAGTTCTTGGCCTGGGGAGCGTTGCGGCAATCTCGCGCCTGGGAATCAGAAGCATCCCGGTCTATTTCCTGCTGGGGGGTGCAGTCTGGCTATGCTTTGACGCCTCCGGCATACATGCAACGATCGCTGGCGTCATTCTGGGACTTATGACGCCGACCAAGGTCTGGGTAAGTGACACCCGCCTTCGGTTGATCCTCGGCCGTGTCCTTGCCTATCCTCAGGGCGAACATTGGAGCGGAGACACTTCAGACCGTCACGATCTGCGTCAGGCAGGCAAAGCGGTTACGGAGTCACTCTCTCCCATAGAACGCCTTGAAATCATGCTGCATCCGTGGGTTGGATTTGCCATTATGCCAGTCTTCGCATTGGCCAATGCCGGGATTGCGGTTCACAATGCCGATATCGGGCAATCGGTCTCCGTGGCGATCATTGCCGGTCTTTCGCTGGGCAAACCGATTGGTGTTGTGGGGTTCAGCTGGCTCGCCGTCCGTTCTGGTCTGGCTGTGCTGGCTCCCGGTCTTTCCTGGCCATTTGTCGCGGCCGGTGCCTTCCTTACGGGCATTGGCTTCACCATGTCCCTGTTCATTGCCGGCCTCGCGTTCGAGCCAGCGATGCTGAATGCAGCCAAGCTTGGCATACTTTCGGCGTCCGCCATTTCGGCACTGATTGGCACGCTGATACTGGTCCGCCTGACAATGCGGGATAAAAGAGTCTGAACAGAAATTCGTGACTGCGGGCTGGCTTTCCCCGCCGAGATTCTGATGTTCTGGATCGTCCGGCCTGCTCACAGCATAAACAATGAATGACGTATCGATGTGCTTTACAGAAAGCAGCCGGATATCAGGGTGGCATAAAGAAACATCGCAGATTAGTTTTGCGTGCAGATGTAAAATGAGAAATCGTCCCCATATATAGCCGACGGAACAAATGTTCCACACACATATATATTCAGTCCCCTGACGGACGTTTTCTTCAAATCGACCTAGCGACAAATCGCGCAGCACCTTGAAGGGTACGGGTGCGGAAAGTCCGCTAATGTCTCTGCGGCACCGCAAGAGAGAACGAATGACTGTCAGCTTCCTTGATCGCCAAAGAGCCAAGGCAGTTTGCAGCGTTCTGCCCTGCCACATTATTCGAGCGAAGTGACTAGCTACCAGTCAGGCAGTCAATCCCAGGCATGAAGCATGAAGGACTTCCGATGACCAATCGCATAACGAAAAAGCTCGTTACCTTTCGCAACCCATTCACGCTGGGACGTAACGAAGAAGAATGGCCGGCGGGGAACTACACCATAGAAACCGAGGAGGAGCCGCTGGATTCGGTTTCGCTTCGAGGTTTTCGCAGGATACGTACGACCATGATTGTCCGATCGTTCACCGGACGATCTGGCGTAACGCGCTTTGTAGAGATTGACCCCTCTGATCTGGATGCAGCATTGGCAGATGATCGCGAAGGCATCGAGCGCGCCGAAAATGAGGGAATGCAATCGTGACGCCGAAGTACATTTCAAGCCTCGATGAGAAATGGAGAGACTCGCTGACACATAACTGGTCAAGGCGCTTTTCTGTCCCCACGAGAGCCTTTGCAGGCTTCTTCTTATTCTTTTTATGTCTCGCGACAAATCCAGCCCATGCTCAAACTGGCTCCGAACTACCGGAAAATGCAACCCTTCGGTCCTACGGCTCTGGGTGGACCTGTGACTTTGGCTTCCGTGAAGCATACTCACAGTGTGTTAGAATTGTTGTTCCCTCAAACGCATATGCGACTGATGCAACCTACGGACGCGGTTGGGAGTGCAATTACGGGTTTGATCGTGAAGAAAATGATTGCGTTGCTGTAGTCGTTCCGGACAACGCCTATCTTGAGTACTCGGGATCAAGTTGGACCTGCAATCGTGGTTTCAAGCGAGAGCGGGACGGTTGCGCCGCGATCATTGTACCTGAGAACGGCTATCTGACGGACAGAGGTTATGGCGCGGGCTGGGAGTGTAAACGCGGTTATGTCCAGTATCAGTTGATGTGTAACCACATCGATCTGCCCGCCAATGCATTTCTCACAAGCAGTAGTTATGGACCCGGTTGGGACTGTGAACGCGGATTTTATCAAACGGAAGCCAGCTGTGAAACAGTTATCCTGCCAGCCAATGCTCATCTGAACTATTCCGGCGATGGCTGGGACTGCAACCGTCCCTACAAGCAGGTGGGTGAAGCCTGCAGAATGCCTTGAAGGCTCTGTTTGTAGGGCGCCTTGCGGTGCCCTCTCTGCCTGCCCCCACACGGTTGGCGGCCCATGGTGCTAGCGTGATGGCAGAGGGGACACAATCGGCAATCAGAATAAAAGGAACAGGTTCACCTCATGACCATCCTCACAATATGGACGAGCCAGGCACCACGCTTTGCCCTGCCGCATCAGATTTTTCAGGTATTGAAAGTGAACCATATTGGAGGCGGCAGTTCTCCCGCCAGGCCTGCGCGGTCGCGAAATGATTGAACCTGTGCTCATGACCACAGTGCGGATAAGCACTTTCGATGGCCAAATCGGTCTCACGAACGCAACAGGCTTTTTCTTCGAGCAAGGCGGAGTTCTGCAGCTTATCTCATCTCGCCATGTCGTTTTTGAGGAACCCTCGGGTCACAGGCCGGACCGGATCGAGATTGAACTGCATGTGTCTCTCGATGATCTTGGGCAGTCGATAAATTTTTCAATACCTCTTTACAGGAATGGAAAGAACGTCTGGCGCGAGATCAAGGACAGTGCGGGCTGGGTTGATTTCGTAGCAATAGACATCGACAAGGACGCTTTGCCGGAAACGTTCTTTTACACTGCATTTTCACCTGCTCACCTTGTGTCGTCGAGCCAGCGTATCGAGATTGGCTCGACATTGCTTGTGATCGGCTACCCGCTCGGCTTCGAGGACACGCTTCACCATCTCCCGGTTGCGCGCCAGGCGGGACTGGCCTCCTCCTACGGTCTGCGCTTCAGGGGGCAGGGTTACTTTTTAGTCGATGCAAGAACGCATCGAGGCATAAGTGGTGCGCCAGTTGTGATGCAGAACCCAAAGGCGGGCCTGGATGACCCGCTTCCGTGGCGCCTGCTTGGTGTGCATTCATCCCGTCTTGAGGCCTTCTCAAGAGACCCTGTGCAAGATGAGATCCTTGGGTTGAACGCGGTTTGGTATGCTGATGCGCTCACAGCTTTAATCGAATGATCCTGTTATCATCAGCTAATTATGGGGCTCCAAGCCAAAATACCTACCGCAAACCCCGACTAGAATGGAAAGAACACAGGGATTGTTGCAACGGCGGAAGCTCCAACCAGCACATTCATGGGGACACCGATCTTAAGGAAGTCGGCAAACTTGTAGTTGCCGGCGCCATAGACCAGCGTATTGGTCTGATACCCGATTGGGGTTGCGAAACTCGCGCTCGCCCCGAACATGACTGCTACAACGAACGGCCGCGGCTCGACGCCTATTTGCGTTGCCAGCCCGATTGCCAACGGAGTTACGACAACGGCGACGGCATTGTTGGTAACTGCTTCCGTCAATATTGACGAAAGTGCATAGACCGCCGCCAGCGCCACAATCGGAGGAAGCGTCTCAAGCGTCGGCGCAATCAGGCTGACAATAAGGGCGACGGCGCCTGAGTGTTCAAGTCCGGCGCCGACAATCAGCATCGAGAAGATCAGGACCAGCACACCTGCATCAATCGATGCCCACGCTTCATCACTGTCTATGCATTTGAGCAAAAGGATCGCTGCGACAGCAACCAATGCGAGCACGCTGATGTCAGCCGCTCCGGTAGCGGCGAGCACCACGACACTGATAAGTGCCATCATGGCGATCGGAGCCTTTCTTCGACGGAAGGCGCGACCTGCAGCGGGTGTAATCGCCGCCAGATCGCCCGCCTCCGTCAAGCGGGCAAAGCCTTCAGGAGTACCTTCAAGAAGTAGCTTATCGGCAGGGCGCAGAAGCTCGGTCGACAGGTCGGTGCTGAGATCTTCGCCGTGACGATGGATGCCAAGGACGCGCAACCCATAACGATGGCCAATCCCAAGCTGAGCGACGCGCACAGCACGTTTTCTACGAGACAAGGTTACAATTGCCTCCGCCACGGTCAGATCGGCGCTATCTTCGGGTATCGGCCCCTCCCGCAAACCAACATCCAGGTTGCGGCGGTTTCTCAAAGTCAGCAGTTCGGAGGTCACCACAATAGCAATGATCCGGTCGCCATACTGGAGCACGTGGTCGCTCCGCACCTGAGGTTTTGTACCCGACCGGTTGCGAACCCCGACGGTCTCTACACCCGGCAGGTTCAGGTCTTCAATTTCGCCAATTGGCCAGCCGATACCTTCGTAACCATGGCGCGGACGCAGTTCGGTCAGGAACGAAGGTTCCTCTGTGTTCCTGGACCCTCGTCGCTCTTTCCTGTCGGGTAGCAATATAGGACTAAGGACAAGCAGGGAGAGGCCGCCGACGGCAGCGGCGATCAGGCCTACCGGAGTGATCTCAAGGATTGAGAACGGCTCCAATCCGGCTTCGCGGGCCACGCCGTCCACGAGAAGGTTTGTCGAGGTGCCGATCAGCGTGCAGGTCCCGCCCAGAACGGCCATGTAGGAGAGCGGGATCAGCAGACGCGTTGCGGCCAGGTTGAGGCTTTGCGCCAAACGGACAGCAATCGGGATCAGAACAAGCACGACCGGCGTATTGTTCATAAGCGCCGATGACAGAAGCGCCGCAATCAGAAATGCAGCCAGGCCAAGCATCGGTCTTTGCTCGGCAGCGGCGACGACCCGGTTTGCAAGTGCATCGAGTAAACCGGTCCGGACCAGTGCACCGCTCATGATGAACATCGCGGCAATCGTAATCGGCGCTGGATTGGAAAAGGCCGTCAGGACATCCTCGGTCGGCACGAGGCCAAAGACGATGAAAAGCGCTGCAGCACCTGCTGCGGTAACTTCCGGAGCGAAGTGCTCCTGAAGAAAACCGACAAACAAGATCAGTAACAGCCCGAGAGCGAGGTAAGGCTCAAAACCGCCGATGAAATCGATCAGGGCATTCTCCATGGTCTGACTGTCTGCAGATTCAATACCATATTCCGGGAGCAGGTGTCGGGATGAGGGCCTTCGACCAAGCGGGGGCTTGGTACGGCTCAAGCTGTTACATTGAAGAAGATGTACAGCTATCCGGTTCCAGGATCCTGTATGGTCTGAAGTGACCTGAGGCGTGCTAGTTGTTCAGTCCAGCATTGTTGACGTACTCGAAGACGGTCAGGCCCCTGAGTGTCTTCAGCCGCTTGGCGAAGTTTGTCCCCCGTCAGCGACCATGAGACAGATCGGTCAAATTGCTTAAGGAGGATTTCTGGCACATCGCAGCCCATCGAGGGAGCGAAGATGAGACAGAAATCCGGGCCGGAAGGATCGGCCGAAAAGTATGTGAAAAAGATTCGCCGAAAGACCGGGCGCAAATTCTCGGCTGAAGAGAAGATTCGCATTGTACTGGAAGACCTGCGCGGAGCGGGACGGGTCCTTAGCTCGACGCGCATTTCAAAACCGACAGCTGACCTGTATAGGGCGGCGCGCGCCATTTTTTTGCTGGCTCGGATGGTTCATTCCAGATCGGCCCGGCTTGACTCTTTTCCTGTGCCCCGCATTCTGAAGGGGCTGACGCCGCAGGCTCCCCATCCGGTTCTCACTTACAGGAGAACCGCAAATGAGCCAGCCATCCTTTTTCCGCAAAACGTCCCCTTCCTTCCCAAAATCGACGATTCAAGGCCTGGTCCTGAACGGTCTCGACCGGCGCCGCCTGCGCGGTGTCTGGCGCAATGCACAAGACACAGTGCCCATTCGGGCCTGTTTTGCTAGCAAAATCAAAAGGTTATATATCTTGCCCGCCGTCGACGGTCTGTCGACGGTTTGGTTTTTCCATAAAAATATCAATAAAAACAGTGAGCGGGTCGAGTGATGGCAGTCACCGATATCCCCGTCGGGAATGGCAACCGGATCATGTTCCGGGCCTCCGCCAGCACCTATACCGCGCTCGCCCTTCACGGCAGGCGGCAGGGCATTTCTCCCTCCGTCGCGGCGCGTCGAATTCTCGATGAGGCGGTCCACAAGGGCACGGTCGAGCAGACCCTCGACCTCCTGATCGATTGCATCCTCATCCTGGATGAACTCGTCCGCGTGATGCTGTCGGATGTCGAAGCCGAACATTTTGCGCGCTTGCGCGCGATCGATCGCGCGGAGAGGCGCTGACCCCATGGCTGAGCGCTATTCCCCCCAGCATGATGCGATTGACAACCGGATGCGCACGCCGATGGACCGGTTCGGGCACGGCGGGCGTATGTCGACCCCAAGTCGTTGTAAACGGAAAATACCTCTCGATCGAC
>CENJ01173354.1_pt1 | contig 57521 bp, 50 predicted proteins | sample 356161 | NCBI WGS metagenome assembly CENJ01 (sample SAMEA2619531, study PRJEB7988) | marine metagenome | biome: marine biome (ENVO:00000447); feature: surface water layer (ENVO:00002042); material: "saline water (ENVO:00002010), including plankton (ENVO:xxxxxxxx)" | depth 5 m
TATAGATCATCTAGTTTTTTTTTTTTTTTGTTGTAATTGTGGTATAAAATACCATAAGATCCCATAATATTCCAATTTTTTATTTTTGGACTAATTTATGGCACTTTTTTTATCAACTAGTTTGAATAAAATTGATTCTAAATCCAGAGTATCGGTACCTTCAGATTTTAGGAATTCACTTTTACAGCAAAGCTTTCAAGGAATAATTTCTTTTCCATCTTATTCTTCCAAATGCATCGATTGCTGTGCAATAGACAGAATGGAAAGAATTTCCGAAAACTTAGATCAAGAGAATAGTTACACTGAAGACGAATTTGATTTGATCTCTTTATATTTTGGTGAAGCTGAAAAACTACCATTTGATAAAGAGGGAAGGGTAATATTGCCAAAAAAACTGATTTTACATACCGAAATTAATGATCAAGTTTTATTTGTTGGTTTAGGACCTACCTTTCAAATATGGGAACCAAATCATTATAAAAATCAGAAAATAAGTACTATAAAAAAAGCCAGAAATAATAAACTAAAACCAAGATTAAAACCAATTCCTAAGGGAATAATTTAAAAAACAGGAGAAACATAATGACACTTCATCTTAAAATGCCGTCTAAAGTAAATAATCTTTCACCTAAGATATCAGTAATTGGTGTTGGGGGAACGGGGGGTAATATTATTAATAGCATGATAGAATCTAAAATTGAAGGAGTTCACTTCTTAAATGTCAATACTGACAGTCAAGCTTTAAAACACTCATTGGCTGAAAATACTTTGCAACTAGGTCCTAATTGTACTCAAGGTTTGGGAGCCGGTGCAAATCCAGAAATTGGAAAAGAATCCGCAGAGGAAGTTACAGATGAAATACAGGAATATATGGAAAATTCAAATATGGTATTTATTACTGCAGGTATGGGAGGAGGTACAGGAACAGGAGCCTCTCCAGTAATTGCAAGGATAGCCAGAGATCTTGGTATTTTGATTGTAGGGGTTGTTACCAAACCATTTGAAATGGAGGGGAAAAGAAGAATGACTCAAGCAAATGAAGGAATCAAAGAACTTCAGAAATATGTTGATAATTTAATTGTAATTCCAAATCAAAATATTTACCACTTTGCGAAGCCTGATACAACGATCTCAGAAGCTCTTCAACTTGCTGATAATGTTTTAATTAATGGAGTAAAAAGTATTATTGATTTAATGGTCAAACCAGGAATTATGAATCATGATTTTGCCGATGTAAAAGCAGTTATGAGTGAAACTGGAAAAGTTCATATGGGAACTGGAATTTCCAATGAGCAGGATAGAGCTATTAAAGCAACAGAGGAGGCGATTTGCAACCCTCTACTAGAAAACAACTCTATGTCTGGGGCAAGAGGAATATTAATAAATATAACTGGTGGCAAAGATATAACACTGCATGAAGTTGATCAAGCTGTTAACAGGATCAAAGAAGAATCGAACGAAAATGCAAATTTAATTTGGGGATTGACAGAGGATGAAGAACTTAATGGAAAATTTAAAATATCTGTAATATCGACTGGAATTGATTCTGAGTCATATATTGAGAATCAAATTGAAAATGTAAATGTTTCTGAATTAAATAGTGAATATGTACAGGAAAATATCGTAGAACATTCTGAACCTAATAATTTTATTGATGAGAAATCTGAAGTGAAATTTAATGAAAGTAGCGTTGAAGAAAAATCATCTTTAAATTCAGGAAGTAGTTTTATTGTAAATTTGAATAATAATTTAGAAGAAAAAAACGATAATTCAATTCAGGAACTTGAAGAAAAAGCAAGAAAGTTTAAAGTTTCTGAAAAAAATGAAAATAAAAGCTCAATTTTTTCAAAGATTTTTGGGGGGAACTCAAAAATTAATAAAAATGAAATTGAAGAGTTGAAAGATAAAGAAGAGAATAACCTTGATGTGATGAAACAAACAGAAAAGACTTTAGAATTTGACGATAAATATAATTCTCCAGGATTAAATAAAGATGAAGACTATTTAAATAGTAACTCTAAAAATGAGAATACAAATAAAACTGATTCTTTAAATTCAAAAGAGCAACAAGGTTTAGAATTTGAAGAAGACTTATTACAAATTCCTGCATTTTTGAGAAGACAAGCTAATTAAATAACTTAAGTGTCTAAATTGAAAATGAATCTTAAACAACATTATCCAGTTATGTGTAATGAAGTTTTAAAAAATTTAAACATTAATAGTCGAGGAATCTATTTGGACGCAACTTTCGGTCAGGGTGGTTACTGTAAAGCAATTCTGGAAAAGTATAAATGTAAAATTATTGCAATTGATAGGGATAAAAATGCATCGCTATATGCCGAAAAAATTAAAGAAGAATTTCCAGAGAATTTCTTCTTTAATAATGAAAAATTTAGTGATTTAGATAAAGTCTTACTGAAAAATAATATAAAAAAAATTGATGGAATTATGTTTGATCTCGGAGTTTCTAGCACTCAAATTGATACTCCTGAGAGGGGCTTCTCATTTAAAAATGATGGACCTCTTGATATGAGAATGGATCAAACAGATAATCTTAATGCTGAGTTTATTATAAATAATTTATCTGAAGAAAAATTATCAGATATTTTTTTCAGATTTGGAGAAGAGAGAAATTCTCGTAGAATTGGAAGAGAAATAATTAAAAGAAGAAAAATAAAAAAGATATCATCAACAGGACAATTATCTGAGTTAATAAATAAAATAAATTTAAAAACAAAGAGAACGAAAATTGATCCATCTACAAGGGTATTTCAAGCATTACGGATTTATATTAATAAGGAAATAGAAGAGCTTGAAAAAGCACTTTTGAAATGTCTCAGTGAGTTAAGACAAAATGGAAGAATTGCAGTTGTTTCCTTTCATTCGATAGAAGATAGAGTGGTTAAAAAATTTTTTAGAAAATATAGTGGTTATAGAGTAGGAAATTATAAACATCTGCCTGAAAACATATCTGAAAACAAAGAACCAAAATTAAAAATAATTACAAAAAAAGCTATTCTTCCGTCGAATAAAGAAATTATAAGAAATCCAAGATCTCGGTCTGCTAAATTAAGAATTGCTGAATTGATATGAAAATTTCTTATATTACTTTCATTTTTTTCTTTCTAATTACTATAAAAACCATCTTTCATTTTCAATTAGTAAATACCAATAAAAAGATCATCAAACTTGAGGAAATAAAAGCAAAAAAAATTGAAGAACTTGAATTGTTCAATATCAACTGGACTTTTATTAAGAGACCAGAAAATTTAAATAAAATTAATGAACAAAATTTCAATTTTAAACCAATTGTTATTGAGGATGAATTAAAGTTAAAAGACTTTTAAGATTATGAATACAAAAGACAAATATAATTTTGAAAACATTAGACCGTCATCAGTCTTTACTAAAATAAATTTTAAAGTTAAAATTGCTAACGATTTCAATATAATTAAAGCATCGAGACTGAATAGGACTTTGAGTCTTGGCAAACCTCGTTTAGTTATGCTTTCTGTCGGTATATATATTTTTTTTTTATTTTTATCCTTTAATATTTTTAACATATCGGTTAACCAAAAAAAAATCAATTACGTTAATAACTCTAAGTCAGAAATTATTAATAGAGGTAAAATATTGGATAGGAATAAAAATATTATTTCAGCAACCATTCCAACTTTTGATCTATATTTAGACACTAAAAAAATAATAAATATTGATAATGCAAGAAAAGAAATAATAAAAATTTATCCAGAAAAAGAAAAATTTTTAGAAAATATTTTTAAAAAAAAAAAATACATACTTATCGATAAACATTTATCCAATGAGCAACGTATTAAAATTAATGAAATTGGTGAACCTGGATTCATCTTTCATTCTTCCGAAAAAAGAGTTTATCCCCAAAAAAATCTATTCGCTCACACTACTGGCTTTTTATCAAAATTTGGTAAATCTCAAAGTAAATTAGAAAAAAGTTATGACAAATATTTAAAATCTGGGAAAGATCTAAATCTTACTTTGGATTTAAGAATACAAAATGTTGTGTATGAGGAAATTAAAAAAGGTAAAGAGATCTTTAATGCGAGCTCAGCTGTAGGTCTGGTACTAAATGTCAATAATGGAGAGATAATTTCCATGGTTTCCCTACCAGATTATGATCCTAACTACCCTTCTAAAATAAAGCCATTTACTGAAAATAATCTTATAACGAATGCGAGATATGAAATGGGGTCGACACTTAAAATGTTTAACGCAGCTATGGCTTTTGAGCATAATCTTGTTGATGTTGAGAAGTTATACGAGATTCCAAACAAATATCAACTTACAAAAAATTATATTGTAAAGGATGAGTCAAACTTTATAAACCCAATTACCTTTGAAGAAATTTATACAAATTCATCGAATGTTGGAAACATAATAGTATTAGAACAAATAGGAATAAATAAACAAAAAACATTTTTCAAAAAACTAGGCTTTGAAGATAAATTAGATTTAAAAGGAATAAATGTAATTAATAATAATTTTCCCCAAAAAGAAAATTGGAATGATATTTTATCAAAAAGTATAAGTATTGGTTATGGAATTTCAATTTCGCCACTAAGTCTTGCCAGATCATTTGCGTCACTAGTGAACGGTGGGAAAAAAATAAATGTCAAAATTATAAAAAGTGATAAAAACAAAACAATAAGAGTTATTTCAGAGGACACATCAAGTAAAATTAATAATATTTTAAAAAAAATCATTGAAACAGGAACTGGTAAAAGAGCTATGGTATCCAAAATTGAGGTGGGGGGGAAAACTGGAACAGCTAAAAAATCAAAGAATAAGATGGGATATCATGACAATAAATATATAACCTCCTTTATTGGAACCTTTCCAATAGAAAAACCAAAATTTTTAGTTTTTGTTTTATTTGATGAACCTAAAGACTTAAGCAACAAAAATAGAAAATTCACAGGGGGCACAACAGCAGCTCCAGTTTTTTCTAAAATAGTAGAGAGAATATTTCCAATTCTAAAACAAATAAACTTTTAAAATTCAAATGAAGTTAAATAAAATTTTAGAAAACTGTTCAACAAAATATTTTTTGAAAAAAAATCATTTTAATCCAGAGATTTATGGTATTGCAGTCCACTCATCAAAAGTAAAAAAAAAATTTCTTTTTGGGGCAATAAAGGGAAATAAGTTTAATGGAGAGAATTATATTCAAACACTAATACAAAAAAATAAAAATTTCTTTATTGTTCACAATAGTTTTGACACCACAAAATTTGACTTAAAAAAAAATATTTTTATTAAAACCAATAATGTTAGACTATTGGTAAGTGAGGTTGCATCAGTGCTCTTTCCTAATAATATAAAAGAAAAAATAGCTGTAACGGGAACAAATGGTAAAACTAGTATTGCTAATTACAGTCTTCAATTGAATAGAATCGTAGGTGAAAGAATGGCAAGTATCGGAACCCTAGGAACAATATTCAATGATGAGAAGATAGAAAATACGGAACAACTCACAACCCCTCAATCTATTGAATTTCATAAATCATTAAAAAATCTGAGTATAAAAGGGTGTAAGAAATTAATTGTAGAAGCTTCAAGCATAGGATTAGATCAAAATAGGTTATATCCAATAAAATTTAATAAGGTGGCATTTACTAATTTGAGTCATGATCATCTAGATTATCATAAATCGTTAACAAAATATAAAATTGCTAAAACTAAATTATTTTCTGAACACACTACAAGTAGTTCAATAGCGATTGTTAATGCTGATGATAAATATACAAAATATTTTTTAACAATATGTAAAAAAAGAAAAATTAAAGTCTTAGACTATGGCTTCAAGGGCAAATTTATTAAATTTAAGTCTATAAAAGACCAAAAAAATGGATTTTTAATTAATTTTACCTTCAATCAGAAAGATTTTGAGTTATATCTCAATTGCTCGAGCTCTTTTGAAATTTTTAATTTATTTGCATCTTTAATTATAACCTTTGAAGAAAAATTAAATAGTGACAAATTTAATTTACTGAATGAATTAAAAAATACAGACGGTAGATTAGAAAAAATATACGACGAAACTTTTAGCGTTTTTATAGATTATGCACATACCCCCGATGCAGTTCAAAATGTCTTATCTTGTTTGTCAAAAAAAAAATCAAATAGAATTATTTCGATAATTGGTTGTGGTGGAAACAGAGACAAAAAGAAAAGGAATATCATGACAAAAAAAGCTCTCAAATATTCTGATTTAGTAATTCTAGCAGATGATAATCCGCGATACGAGAGACCAGAGACGATTAGAAAAGAAATGATGCAAAATTTAAATAAAAGTGAACTTTTGAGAATAAGTAATATTGGAGATAGAAAAAAAGCAATAAAGTATGGTCTACAATTAGTAAAAAAAAAAGACATACTCATCATTTTTGGAAAAGGACACGAAAAATTTCAAATAATAAATGGGAAAAAAAAAATATTTAGTGATCATGATGTTGTTAAAAATTTTTTAAAGATTAGATGAATATTTGGAATTCAAAAAGTTTAGCAAATGTGTTGAAATCTGAAGTTTTAAAAAATCAGGTTATAAGTACAATTAGCATTAATTCAAAAAAAATAGGAGAAAACTGTTTATTTATCCCTATTAAAGGAGAAAGATTTAATGGACATGATTTTATAGGAGAGGCCTTCAGAAATGGCGCTAGTCTCTCCTTAGTAGAGGAAAAATTTATTTCAAGATTAGAATTATCTAGTGAACTTAAAAAAAAACTATTAATAGTTGATAACACCCTCTATTCCATGAAAATTCTTGCAAAAGAGGCAAGGGAAAGAGCAAATAAACTCAAAATGATTGGAATTACAGGTAGTAGTGGTAAAACAACTTTAAAAAACTGGACATCTGAAATATTAAAACAATATTTTCTTACTCATAAAACAATAGGCAACTATAATAATCAAATTGGTCTCACACTTAGTTTATCAATGATGCCAAAAAACACAGAAATTGGTGTTTTCGAATTAGGGATGAACCAAAAAGATGAAATTAATGAATTAACAAAAATAATCAAACCAAATATTTCTATTATAACAAATGTGGCACCAGCACACATTGAAAACTTTAATTCAGAGATAGAAATTGCCGAAGAAAAGTCATGTATTTTTTCAGGGCATAAAAAAGGCATAGCTATTATTCCAAGTGAATCAAAATATTTTGAAATGTTAAAAATAAAAGCTGAAAAAAATTTTCATAAAGTTTATACTTTTGGAATTGGAAAAAATAGTGATTTTCAATTTCTAGGTTTGAAAAAAGAAAAATCAACTATCAGATTTAAGATTCTTGGAGAGAACTTTACTGTTAAAAACTTATATTTAGCAAACCATTTTTATTTAAATATTTCTATTATTATTGGGATAGCAAAACTTTTAAAGATTAATTTAAATAATTTAAAAAAACAATTGCAGAATCTTTCGCCTGTGCAGGGCAGAGGAAGCATACACTTTGTAAATTATAAAAAAAAAAAATTTACTTTAATTGACGATTCGTATAATTCCAATCCCCTCTCTTTAGAAGTTTCAATAAAAAATTTAAAAACATTTTATAATTATAATAGAAAAATATGTGTAATTGGTGATATGTTAGAACTTGGTAAACAATCTACAAAATTTCATTTAGATGTTATTAAAATTCTTTACAGTGAAAAAATTGATATTGTTTATACGATTGGCAAATTTTCAAAAGTAATCTTTAGCAACATGCAAAAAAAAATAATCTGTGAACATTTTAATAATTTAAAAAGTTTAGAGAATGCGATTTTTTCTGTGATTCAAACTAATGATGTAATTCTTTTTAAAGGCTCTAACTCAATTGGATTGAGCAAAATTTGTAAAAAATTAATGGATTAACTAAATGTTTTATTATTTCTTATTACCTTTAGTTGAACATTTTAATTTTTTAAATTTATTTAAATATATTTCATTCAGAGCGGGTGGTGCTTTATTTACGTCTTTGACAATAAGCTTTCTAATTGGTCCTTTTTTGATTAAAACTTTAAAGAATATTCAGAAAAATGGTCAACCCATAAGAAAGGATGGACCAGAGTCTCATATAATAAAAAAGGCTGGTACACCTACAATGGGGGGAACTTTGATTTTATTTTCTTTATTCATATCAGTAATTTTATGGGGAAATCTTCAGAATATTATTGTTTGGTTAGTTATATTTGTAACTTTGGCATTTGGACTAATTGGAGCGTTCGATGATTATAAAAAGTTAAAAACAAATTCCTCTGATGGATTTAACGGGAAGGTCAGACTAGTCTTAGAATTTTTAATTTCTATTATATTTGTTTATTATTTTAATCAATTTTCACCTGATTCTTTAAAAAATCTTATTAGTATTCCATACACCAAAAATATTACTGTGGATTTGAATTATCTTTACATACCATTTTGTTCTTTCGTAATTGTAGGCACTGCTAATTCAGTAAATTTGACAGATGGACTGGATGGTTTAGCAATAGGACCAGTTATGATTACAGCTCTAGCATTTGCAATAATAGCATATTTTACTGGCAACTTTATATTCTCAGATTATTTGAAAATTTCATTCATTCCTGGGAGTGGAGAATTAGTAATAATATGTGCTGCTCTTGTAGGTTCAGGACTTGGTTTTTTATGGTATAATGCTCCTCCAGCAATGGTGTTTATGGGTGATACTGGATCATTAGCAGTTGGTGGAACAATTGGAGCTGTAGCAGTTGCAACAAAACATGAAATAATTCTTGCCATTGTGGGAGGTTTATTTGTTCTTGAAACAATTTCAGTGATAATGCAAGTTTTTTCATACAAACTTACTGGGAAAAGAATCTTTAAGATGGCTCCGCTTCATCATCACTTTGAGCAAAAAGGATGGTCAGAGTCAACAATTGTTATCAGATTCTGGATTATTTCTGTTGTTTTGGCCTTACTTGGTCTAGCAAGCCTGAAGTTAAGATGATAAAAAAAAAATTCCAAAAAAAAACTTTCTTAATTATCGGTCTCGGTACTTCTGGCATTTCCATATACAAATTTTTAGAAAAGCAAAAAATTAAAGTTTTGTGTTGGGATGATAACGAAGAAGTAAGGAGAAAAGCTAATATTATCAGAATATTAACAACAGAAATAAAAAAAATTGATTTTTCAAGAATCGATTTTATTGTTTTAAGTCCAGGGATATCAAGTCATGTTCCACATGAACATGAAGCTATTAAAAAATCAAAAAAATTTAATTGTGAAATTATTTCTGATTTAGATTTTATTAATTTTTATAAAAGTAATTACACTAAGATCGGTATTACTGGAACCAATGGAAAATCAACGACCACGTCTTGCGTAACACATATATGCAATAACTCAAATAAAAATTCAGTCGCTTGTGGTAATATTGGGAAACCATTTACAAGTTTAAAATTTGAAAAAAAAATTAAAAATTTGGTTGTAGAAGCCTCCTCTTTCCAACTTGAGAGACTAAAATACACAAGCTTTAACATTTCTGTTTTACTAAATATTTCAAAAGATCATCTTGAACGTCATAAAAGTATGAAAAACTATATAAATGCAAAATCACAAATATTTAAAAACCAAAAAAAAACTGATTTTGCAATTATCTCGATTGATAATCCACACACAAGAAAAATAGCCGACAATTTTAATAAGAATTTCAAATCAAATTTAATTAAAGTAAGTAGTAAAAAAATTTTAATTAATGGTTTATCAATAACTAATACTGATAAAAATATCATGATTAACAATGGTATTGAAAATCAATCATTTATAATAAAAAAAAGCAACCTCAAAAGCCTAGACGGCAATCATAATCTAGAAAATATTATTGCTACTTATGCAGTTTGTTATCTATTAAATATTTCTAATGATAACTTTCTAAAACATATAGCTTCGTTTAAAGGGTTAGCTCACAGATTTGAGCGTATAGCAAAACTTGATAAAATTTTAATATTTAATGACAGTAAGGCAACTAATTTAGAGTCAACCAAAGTTGCGTTATCTAATCTAAAAAATATTTTTTGGATTTTAGGAGGCAGAGCAAAAACAGGAGGAATTACAGGTATTGAAAAGTACTTAAAACAGGTAAAAATGGGTTTTATTTTTGGTGAGGCAAAGGATATTTTTTCTAGACAATTAAAAAAACATATTAAACTTGAAAAGTTTCAAGATCTAAAACTTGCTTTTGAAAGGGCTTTAACCATTGCAAAAAAAAGAGACGAGGAAATAAATATTTTATTTTCTCCTGCCTGTTCGTCGTTTGATCAATTTAAAAATTTTGAAGAAAGAGGAGATTATTTTAAACTAATTGTAAAAAATAACCTTAGATAGATTATTTAGTATGGACAGAAATCTTAAATTTAAAACTTGGTGGACTTCACTTGATAAGGTTATTTTACTTAGCACTTTAGTTTTGTTATTTTTTGGAACCATACTAATCTATAGTAGCTCGTTATATTTTGAAGAGAGGAATAATGTTTCGTCAAATTTTTTAATCAAAAAACATTTATTTTTTATTCCACTTGCAGTATTAACTATCATTTCTTGTTCCATATTATCTCTTCGAAATTTAATTGTAGTTAGTTTTGTTTTTTTTTTAATTTTTTTAGTTTTATCTTTCCTTCCACCTTTTTTAAACGTTGAGATAAAAGGAGCTAAAAGATGGATTAAAATTTTCAATATATCCATTCAGCCAAGTGAATTTCTAAAACCAACATTTTTAATTATAAGTTCGCTGCTTTTGACTAGGTTTAACAAGATAAAGGATTATTCTTTTAATTTAAATATTTTCTTTTTTTTGATTTTAACAATATCTTTTCTTTTCCAACCAGATTTCGGAATGTTAATGCTAATTTTTATAGCATGGTTTTTACAGATCATCTTATCTGGAGCGTCATTATTAATTATTTTTTTATTTGTATTATTTGGGATACTAATTTCTGTTTTTGCTTTTTTTAATTTTGCCCATGTTCGTTTTAGAGTTGAAAATTTTTTTTTAGGAAACATTAGTGATAATTTTCAAATAAACAAATCAGTGGATGCAATTTCAAATGGTGGTTTGTTGGGTGAGGGACTTGGCCAGGCGGAAATATCAAAAAATCTTCCAGATGTGCATACAGACTTTATTTTTGCTTTAGCAGGTGAGGAACTTGGTTTTTTGTTTTTAATGATTTTGATATCATGCTATTTAATGATATTCGGAAGAGTGTTAATTTTTGCATTTAAAGAAAAAAACTTGTTTATTTTTCTTGCAAGTTCAGGACTAATTTTTATTTTTATTTTTCAAGTAATGATTAATATTTCATCGTCTTTAAATTTAATCCCTACCAAAGGTATGACTTTACCTTTCATTTCATATGGAGGATCCTCTCTTATTTCATCATCGTTTTTGATTGGCTCTTTATTATGTTTAACAAAAATTAGGCAATACAATGAAAAATAAGATTTTATTAGTGACAGGTGGAACAGGAGGGCATTTATTTCCAGCAATTTCTCTAGCTCAAGAATTTAAGAAACAAAATATAAATTTTGAGTTTATAATTGATAGGAAGTGTGAAGGTCATTTAAAAAATTATAAAATGAAGTGTAATGTAGTTTTCTCATCTCCGATATTCTTTAGTTTATTAAAACTACCTATTTCTATAATCAAAATTATTATTGGATTTTTTCAATCTACATTACTTTTTCTCAGGGAACATAAGAAAATAAAGATTATTATAGGATTTGGAGGATATTCATGTTTTCCCTCATTAATCGCAGGCTATTTTCTTAACATTCCAATTATTATTCATGAACAGAATGCAATAATGGGAAAAGCAAACAGAATTTTATCAAAATTTTGTCATAAAACATTTATTTCTTTTAGAAAAACAGAGAAAGCCCCGAAAAATTCTAAATTTACTGGAATACCAGTTAGAAAAGAGTTTTTTGTGAAAAAAAAATTAAAAGTACATTATTCCTCAAATAAAATTAATATTTTAATACTTGGAGGTAGTCAGGGTGCCGCAGTTTTCTCTAAAATAATTCCAAAGGCGCTGTCCTCGCTTTCAAGCTCTGAAATATCCAAAATAAAAGTTACTCAACAAGCTAGGGAAAATGAGATAGAATCTTTATCAAATACTTATAAAAAAATAAAATTATCAACTAAAATAAAAAAATTTTTTAGTAATGTTGCTTTAGAGATGCATAAATCTGATGTCATAATTTCAAGATGCGGTGCATCAACACTTGCAGAAATCAGTGCAACCGAAAAATTCTCAATACTGTTTCCCTTACCTACATCTAAAGACAATCATCAATTCAAGAATGCCAGTGAGTTTTCAAAAAGTAATTCGTGCATAGTAATGAATGAAAATAAATTCAACTCTTTCGATTTGACAAATCTTTTTAAGAAGATAATAAAAAAACCTGAAAGATTTAAAAATAAATTAACTACTAATCCAAATACTAATATAGCTAAAGATATTGTGACAATCATTAAAAATTACAAAAATGTTAGATATTGAAACAAAAAAAAAAATATACTTCATTGGAATAGGCGGAATAGGCATGAGTGGGATCGCGGAAGTCCTTCATGAAATGGGTTTTATCGTTTCTGGTAGTGATATTAATAAAAATCATAATACAATGAGGTTAGAAAAAATTGGAATTGAAATAAAAATTGGCCATAAAAAGAGTAATATCAAAAGTATCGACTTAATAATTATTTCATCTGCAATAAAAAAAAATAATGAAGAATTAAAAGAATCAAAAACTAAAGGAATACCTATATTAACAAGAGCAAAAATGCTTGCTGAGTTGATGCGTTTAAAATATGCCATCACAGTAGCTGGTTCACACGGCAAAACAACAACAACCTCATTAGTTGCGTCTATAATGGAGCAAGCAAAATTAGATCCAACCGTAATAAATGGTGGAATAATTAATAAGTATAATACAAATGCAAAACTTGGTAAGGGTAAATGGATTGTTGCTGAAGCTGACGAGTCTGATGGTTCTTTTACTTTTTTGCCCTCAACCATATGTTTAATTAATAATATTGATCCTGAGCATTTAGATTTCTACAAATCATTTAATAATCTCAAAGAGGCATTTATTCAGTATGGAAAAAAAATCCCGTTTTATGGATTCATTTCTTTGTGCATAGATGAGAAAAGTGTTAAAGAACTGATACCTCATTTTATGGAGCAAAAAATTATTACATATGGACTTTCAAAAAATGCAAATATTACCGCGAGAAATATTTCATTTATTCACAAAAGAGATGTTTTTTATACTAAATTTGATGCTATTATCAATTTGGAAAAAAAGATAATAATTAAAAATATTAGGGCACCTATATTAGGCGAACATAATTTAAAAAATATTTTGGGAGCAATTAGCATTACAATAAATTTAAAAATTGAAGGTAAAATTATAAAAAAAGCATTAGAGAAATTTAGAGGAGTAAAAAGAAGGTTTACATTAATATACAACAAACAAAATATAAAAGTTTTTGACGATTATGCTCATCATCCAAAAGAAATTTTGGTAACTTTAAATACATTAAAAAAAGTCACTAAAGGAAAAGTTATAACAATCTTTCAGCCTCACAGATTTTCTAGAACAAGAGAACTTTTTGATGAATTTATTAAAAGCTTTCATTTTACCGATAAATTATTTATATCTCCGGTATACTCAGCAGGTGAAAAGGAGATAAAAAATTTTAATCATCATTCTCTTGTAAAGAATATTAATAAATATAAAATTACAGATTCATTTTCATGTGCATTAGATGAAAGTTTATTTATTAAAATTTTTAAACTTCTTAAGCCAAAAGATAACGTTATTTTTTTAGGAGCTGGTTCAATAACAAATTATGCTCATGAATTTTCTAAATATTTAAAAAAAAATGCTCGGTATAATTAAATCCTTTCTTTTTAGAAAGAATGTTAGACTGAATGAAAACATAGGCCAAAAAACCTGGTTTAGAACAGGTGGACACGCAAAAATTTTTTTCGAACCGAAAAACTTAGAAGACTTATCAGTATTTTTGAGGTCATTACCAAAAAATTATCCAAAATTTTTACTTGGGTTAGGATCAAATATAATTTTCAGAGATGGTTTTTATAATGGAGTTGTTATTAAGCTCGGTGAGGGATTTAATAATTTTGAACTAAATGATTACAAACTAAAAATTGGAGCTGGTGCAAAAAATATAAACATTGTAAAATATACACTTTCAAAAAAAATTACTGGATTTGAATTTTTAATTGGAATACCCGGATCGTTGGGTGGTTCACTAAAAATGAATTCAAGTTGTTTTAGTTATTGCATAAGTGATAATCTATTAAATGTGAATATCATGAACGAGAATGGCGTTATAAAATCGTTTAATAAAAAAGAGTTGGAGATTTCATACAGAAATTGTGAACTACCTGAAGATCATATTTTTATTGATGCAACATTTAAAATTAAATATGCAAACAAAAATAACATCACGAATAGAATTCAAAATTTTAAAATGAAGAGGAAAAACTCTCAACCCTTAGGTGTGAGAACCGGAGGTAGTACTTTTGTAAATCCTGACACGGTTAAAGCATGGCAATTAATTGAAAAATCTGGATTAAGAGGAAAAAAATTTGGTGATGCAATGATTTCAGATAAACACTGTAATTTTTTGATTAACCTTGGAAAGTCTACATCAACAGAATTAGAAGTTTTGGGAGAGGATATCATAGAAACAGTTTTTAAAAAAGAAAATATCAAGCTTAATTGGGAAATAAAACGAGTTGGAAATTTTAAAAAAATATAAAAAAGTAGCTATTATTTTAGGTGGAACATCAGACGAGTCTAATATTTCTATCAAAACAGGAAACGAGGTTTTTAAACATCTCCATTTGAATTATGAAACAAAAAAAATCAAAGTCTCCTCAAATACTAAAAAATTTATTAAAGATATAATTAAATTCAATCCTGATGTTGTTTTTAACGCTTTACATGGAACATTTGGGGAAGATGGACAAATTCAAGCTATATTAAATTCATTAAAAATTCCTTACACTCATTCAGGATTTTTAGCTTCCTCTATTGGTATGAACAAAAGGTTGTCAAAAATAATTTTTGAAAATGAAGGAATTTTATGCCCAAAAGGAAAGATTATTCATTCAAAAAATTTAAATCAAATTAAAAAAAAACAATTGCCAGTAATTGTTAAACCAAATAGCGGAGGATCAAGTGTGAATATTTTTAGAATAAACACCAAAAAAGAGTTATTGAAAATAAAATTAAAAGGTGAATTTCTGGTCGAAGAGTTTATTGAAGGAAGAGAAATAACAGTAGGAGTTTTACAAAATAAAATTTGTGGAATTATGGAAATAATTTTTAAAGATGACATCTATGATTACAAGAATAAGTACATAAATATTGCAGAACACAGGGTTAATCCAAAATTACCGAAAGATATTCTTAACAAATTAAAAAAACAGACTCTTAAAGCCCATAAAAGCATTGGTTGTAATTGCTTAAGTAGAGCAGATTTTAGATTTAACGAAAACGAAAATAAAATATATTTATTAGAAATAAACACTCAGCCTGGTTTGACAAAAAATTCACTTTTACCGGAAATGGCGTTATATAAGGGAATAGATTTTATTCAACTATGTGAAATTATTTTGCAAAGCGCAAGATGCGAAAATTAATTTTTTTTATAACGATAGTTTCAGCTTTAGTTTTAATTTTTAGTAAGATTGAAATCATTCATCAAAACATTTACGTCAACAATGTTTCAGAAAAAATAAGTATGATTAAAGAAAAAATAAAACTTATCTTCTTTTTTCAAGTCAAAGAAATTAAATTGAAAAATGTCAAAAATTTAGACAATGAGCAAATATATAAAAATTTATCATTTAAAGTGGGCGAAGAATATTTGTTTATTAACTTAAAAAAAAATCTAAAAAATTTACTTAACATCAATGAACTGGAATCGGCAAAGATAGTAAAGAAAAAAAATGGTATAATCGAAGTATTAATTTCAGAAAAAGAACCTTTTTTATTTTGGTTAAAAAAAGATAAAAAAATTGTCATTGACAAAAATGGAGAAGTACTAAATTTTAAAAATGCTAATTTCACAAATCTTAAACTTTTATCAGGAGAGAATGCTAATAAAAATATTAACTCATTCTACAAAATCATTCAAAAATATCCTGAACTTGAAAATAAAATTGTAAAATTTGATTTTATAGAAAATTATAGATGGAACATTATATTAAATGATAAGGTAAAAATTATGCTGCCGAGAAGAAACTTTGAGAAATCACTTGAAATTTTAGTTAAAATCTTAAAGAGAGATGAATTAAACAATAAGGGATATGAGTATTTTGATATGAGAATAAATAATAAAATTCTTTTTAAGTAAAATGATAAAAATCTCCCAACAAGGAATTAAATGCCTCATAGATCTTGGGACAAACAAGTCAATTTGTGTTGTTTGTAAAAAGATAGAAAATAATAATTTTAAAATAATTGGCTGGAGTCACAAAAAAAGTAATGGAATAAGAAAAGGAAAAATAACAAATCCTGAAATTTTATCTAAAAATATTACGGATCTAACTCAAGAAGCATCAAAAGAAATCTCTATTAGAAACTTATCAATAAAATTAAATATTTCAGATCCAAAAATTATTATTAATAGTCACTCTAGCGAAATTAATAAAGGAGGATTAAATATAAGCAAAAATGATTTGAAAAATTTGTATAAGAAAAATACGATGTTTCAAAATTTAAAAAAAAAAAAGTTAATTCATTCAATACCAATAAAGTTTAAAATTGATGACAAATTTTTTTTAGATAATCCGCTTGGAACAGTTTGTAAAAAACTCACACTAGAATCAAAAAACATATTTGTAGATTCTGATTCATTTTATCAATATCAAAGTTTTATGAAAAACTCAAAACATACTGTTGATGAATTAATTGACACCAGTTTTGCTTCATCAATACCAACAGTTACTGAAAGTGAAAGGAGTCAAGGTGTGTGTAGTATAGATATTGGGGCAGGTTTAACAAAAATAACAACTTATTATAAAAATGCTATTGAGAATATATCTTATATACTATTTGGCGGGAATGATGTCACAAGTGATATTGCCAAAGGACTTGATATCTCAACAGAATTAGCAGAATATATAAAAATTGTTCATGGAAATTTATTATTTTCTCAAGATAAAAAAATTAATTTAAATCTAATAAATGGAAAGGAAAAGATTATAAAACAAAATCTACTTCACGGAATAATCAAACCTAGATATGAGGAGATTTTTGAATTGATAAGAGATAAAATATACGAAATTCTTTCTAAAAATATTCAAATAGAGAATATAGTTTTGACAGGTGGTGCAAGTCAAATTTCTGGTTTAACTGAATTCGCAACAAAAATTCTGAATAGAAAAATTAGACTTTCTTCACCGACAAATGATCTTTCTTATTTCAACAAAAAACCAGAATTTAGCACAATAATTGGTATGATTGAATTGCAAAAAAATTCTTCTTTTACAACTGTAAATCACTCTTTAAAAAATAGTTTTTTACAAAATACTTTTGAAAAATTTGATAACTGGATTCAGGAAAGTTTAACATAAATGAAATATAATGAAATGATTTGTGATTAGATTTAAAAAAAAGTTAATGCTAAAGTTTAATAATGAATATTTTAAATAAAAAACCGGCTTTCGATTTATTATCGAAAGATTTATCTTCGTTAGCAAAGCCCCCTAAATTAAAGTTTGGTTCTAGACAAATTACCATAAAAGGTAAAATTGTATTTCGAGGTAATGGTCTCCATTCAGGTAAAAAAGTTAAGATGATTGTACATCCTGCTGAAGAAAATTCAGGATATCAGTTTAGAGTAAAGAGCGGTCTTAATTCATACACTAACATAAGAGCAATTTACAACAATGTAGTTTCGACCAACCTCTCAACAACCATCGCATCAGGAAATTTTAGGGTTTCAACAGTAGAACACATTTTATCGGCCCTCTACGCACTTAGAGTTGACAATGCAATCATTGAGTTAGAGCAAGGCAACGAAATTCCAATAATGGATGGCTCATCTTTTGAATTTGTCAGAGGTATTAAAGATTCAGGTTTTGAAGAACAAAATTATTTTAAAAAATCGATAAAGGTAAATAAAGTGATTGAGGTTAAAAGTGGTTCAAAAATAGCAAGGATTTCACCTCATGATGAGACTATATTTACCTGTGAAGTTGGTTATGATTCTAAAGTCATAGGAAATCAATCAATGAGCATTATATTTAATCCATCTATTTATGAGTCACAGATATCGAGAGCTAGAACATTTGGATTTCTCGAGGATATTGATTATTTACATAAGAATGGGTTGGCATTGGGTGGCTCCTTAGAAAATGCAATTGTTATATCAAAAGATAGAGTATTGAATAAAGAAGGCCTTAGATTTTCTGACGAGTTTGTTAGACATAAAACTTTAGATCTTATTGGTGATTTATCTCTTTCAGGATACTACATTAAAGGTTCTATTTACAGTTTTCACGGTGGTCATAATCTAAATAACTTACTCCTTCACAAACTATTTTCTTCAAAAGAAAACTATGAAATTATAGATTTTTAAGCTAGATAAATTTAATTCATTAGATTTTAAATATAATATTTGATAAAAAATAATCTTGGAAAAGTATTATGTTGTTTAAAAGAATCTTATTGATTTTAGTCCTTTTATTAATGTACAGTTGTAGTTCAGATGAGAGTGTTGAAATAGATTATACTTTAAGAAGCGATAAAGTACTCTATAATGAAGCCTTACTAGCACTAAAAAAAAAAGATTTTGAAATAGCTGTAGAACTTTTTACCGAACTAGATTTACAACATCCTTATTCTGTTTGGGCTACTAAGGGACAATTAATGGCCAGCTTTGCTCTTTATCAACAAAATAAATATGACGAAGCCATTCTTATATTGAGTAAATTTATAAACCTTAATCCAAATAGTAGATATTTGGCCTACGCACTTTATCTAAAAGGATTTTGCTATTACGAACGTGTTAGTGAAATAACAAAAGATCAAAAAATCACTCAGCAAGCATTTAAAGCATTTAGAGAGTTATTAAATAAATTTCCGGATTCAAAATATTCATTAAAAGCAAAAAAACATTTAGTATTATTAACGAATCAATTAGCTGGTAAAGAAATGTCAATTGGTAAATATTATCAAAAAAGAGGTAATTATCTTGCTGGAATTTTAAGATATAAAGAGGTCATTCAAAATTATAAAAAGTCTGCCCTAACCCCGGAATCATTATTTCGTCTAACGGAATGTTTTTTGTCACTAGGCATAAATTCAGAGGCTATTCGAATGGTTTCAATACTAGCATACAATTTTTCGAATTCAGTTTGGTACAATGACGCTTTTAACCTATTGCAAAAATCAAAGTTAAATATAAAAAGTATAAAAGAAATTAAAGAAAATAATCTTTTAAATCTTAAAAATGTAAACTTTGACGAATTAAGTTTGGAAAAATAGGTGTTGAATTTTTTATCTATTAAAAACATAGTGTTAATTGATAGCCTAAAGATAGATTTTAAAGGTGGCTTATGCGTTTTAACTGGTGAAACTGGAGCAGGTAAATCCATTATTCTTAATTCTTTAAATCTTGTAATTGGAAGTAGAGCTGATTACACTCTACGACCGAAAAATGAGAAAATTTCTGAGGTTATTGCAACCTTTACGAATGATAAAAATTTAAAGATCATAAATACTCTGCAGGATTTAGGAGTCACCCACTCTGAAGAACTTATTTTAAAAAGACAACTATCAAATGATGGTAAAAGTAGAGCATTTATAAACGATCACCTCGTATCATTAAGTACATTAAGAGCGATAGGCAAAGATTTAATAAGTATTGAAAGTCAATTTTCGGAACAAGGTTTATTGGATAATAATACTCACATTGAAATCCTTGATGAATTTGGTGATTACACACATTTAATAAAAGAACTTGAACTGAGTTGGGACAATTGGAGAATCAGCAAACAAAAAATTGATGAACTAAAAGCATCCTATTTAAAAACAAATGCTGAAAATGAAAGATTACAATTTGATCTCCAAGAATTAAACAAATTAAATCCAATACCAGGTGAATATGAAAAACTCATTGAAGAGAAAAAAAAATTTTTAAATTTTTCAAAAATAAATGAAACATTACAAAAAATATTACTAAATTTTTCAAATGACGAAAGTAAATCTATTGAAAGTCTGATTTCAGAAAACATTTACCTGCTGGATAAAATAAATGAACTTGTGTCTCCAGATATAAAACAAATCATAAAATGTTTGGACTCAGTTTTAATTGATTTACAAGAATATAAACTGAAAATAGAAGAATATTTAAGCGATGAAAATTTAAGTTATAGCTCGATTGATGAAATCGAAGAAAAAATTTATTTTTACAATAAAATTTCCAAGAAACATAATTGTCAGCCTGAGCAACTAATTGAAAAGAAAAATGAGATTTTAAAGCTAAATAATTCTAATGAAGATGTTGGAGATATAATTAAAAAACAAGAATCCGAATTAAAAGTTTTATTTGACATCTTTGATAAAAATTGTGTAGAAGTTCATGAAAAAAGACTAAGAAACGCATCCAAACTCGATGAATTAATTAATTTTGAACTCAAAGACCTTAAATTGGAAAACGCCCAATTTAAAACATTTGTAGATATTTCTGATATTCAAAATCAAAAAGGCAAATCAAAAGTAGTATTCAAAATTAAAACAAATAAGAATTATCAATTTGATGAAATAAAAAAAATCTCTTCCGGAGGTGAACTCTGTAGATTCGCTCTAGCCATCAAGGTCGTCTCTTCAAAACATAATAAGTCATCTATCATTTTTGATGAAGTTGATAGTGGGATTGGCGGAGCTGTGGCATCAGCTGTTGGAGAAAGATTAAAAAAGCTAGGACAATCTAGGCAAGTAATAGTTGTAACTCATTCTCCACAAGTAGCTTCACTTGGTGATGAACATTTTAGAGTTATAAAAAATCTAAGTGAAAAAGAAAATGTTACTAGCATTGAAAAACTAAATCAAAGCGAAAAAGTACAAGAAATAGCAAGAATGCTTTCAGGAAAAGAAATCACAAGTGAAGCAAGATTAGCAGCAACTAAACTAATAGATAATACAAACTAGATTTTAGATGTTTTTTTTTTTAACCACTTTTGCTCGTCATAATTTAAGTGATTTTTTAATTTTCTAAAAACCTTTTCATGATAATTATTTAGCCAATCAATCTCACTTCTGTTCAGTAGTTTTTTGTCAATTAGGCTCAATTCATAAGGAGCAAGTGTCAATGTTCTAAAATGTAGATAATTTTTTAGTTTAGATTCCTGAACGCATATTAAATTTTCAATTCTGATACCAAATCTATCTTTTAAATAAAATCCTGGTTCATTGGACAAAATCATTCCCGGAAGTAAGGGTATATTATTTAAAACTTTAGAGATACTTTGTGGTCCCTCATGAACTGATAAAAAACTTCCAACACCATGACCCGTTCCATGTTCATAATCATAACCTACAGACCATAGTGATTCTCTGGCTAATGCATCAATTTGATATCCTTTAGTTTTTCTAGGAAAAATTAATTTTGATATTTTCAAATGTCCTTTTAATACTCTAGTATAAGTTTCTTTGTGAATTGATAAAATTTTATTTTTATTTCCATAAAAGATAGTTCTTGTAACATCCGTGGTTGCGCCCAAGTATTGCGCTCCAGAATCACATAAAAATATTTCTCCACTTCTAAATTTTTTTTTATTTTTATTATTTGCACTATAATGTATTATGGCACCGTTAGCCCCAAATGCTGATATTGTTGGAAAACTTAAAGAAATAAAATTTTCATTCTGCATTCTAAATTCTTTTAATTTTTCAGCAGCAATTACTTCATTTAAAATCGTATTTCTAGTTTGTAAATCTAACCAACATAAAAATTTAACTAGTGCAACACCATCTAAAATATGCATATTAATAGCAGATTTAATCTCTATTTCATTCTTCTTTGACTTTTCAAGTATGCAAGGATCAATTCCAACTGTTATTTTTCTTTTGTGTTTTTGAGCTAAATATTTAAAATAAAAGGTAGAATTTTGGTTGATAAAAATATTTTTGACTTCATCACTTTTTTTAATTTCTGTTCCAATTAAATGCTCAGATTCTACTTTTATATTTAAATCATCCTCAAATACTTTTAACTCTCCATTATTTATTTTTTTTTTATTAATAAAAAGTATTAATTTATTTTTCTTAATAAGTAATCTACAAAATACTAATGGTGTATGCTCTAGATCTCCTCCCCTAATGTTTAGAAGCCATGCGATTGATTCTGGTGAAGTAAAAATAACTAAATCATAGTCTTTTAGTATTTCTTTTATTCTTTTTATTTTACTTGTAGCTTTTTCGCCAGAGTATCTTTCTGATAAAAAAAATAAATTTTTACTTTTTTTGTTTTCAATATTATTGAAAATATTATCAATAAAATTATTTTTATTTAATATTAGTTTATTATTTGTTTCTTTAAAAACGTCTATTAATTTTTCAATAAAAAAAATGCTATTTATTTTCATGTCTACGGAAATCTTAAATTTTTTTTCTTTAATATTTTTAGTGACCCAATCAAATATATTTATTTTTGAAGTATCAAAAATATTAAATTTTTCAGAAAGCTCTTTTTTAGATTGAAGTATGTACCTTCCATCAGTAAAAAAAAGTAATTTGCGTCGCAAAATAAAGCAAATTCCATTTGAACCAGTAAAATTTGTCAACCATTTTAATCTATTTTTAACATTCGGAACATATTCGTTTAAATATTCGTCAGTACATGGAAGTATATACCCATCCATATGATTTTTTTTCATTTCTTTTTGAAGCTTTAGAATTTTACTATGCATGTCAAATAACTTTTTTTAAATAACTTGAGAGTAACTTAATAATTTCACTTGAATTTTCAAACTTTACTTGAATTTTTTCAAAATCTGTACCTAAAACAATTCCATTTCCAAAACTTTCATGAAATACTTTATCCCCGATGATAAACTTTGAGCTCAATTTCTTTATTGAGCTTTTATTTCTTTTTGATAATTGTTGATTAATGTTAATAATCTTGACCTCACAGTTTTTTTGCGGAAGTTCAGACAGAAATCTTGATGGAATTGTTCTATAAACACTTTGATTATATTGCTTCCTGTAGTTACAATAGAATATTGATAGGCCTAGTCGCGCTCTAGTAATACCAACATAGGCTAATCTTCGTTCTTCTTCTAAGCCAAGATTTCCCGTTTCGTCAATGGTTCTTTGATTTGGGAATATACCTTCTTCCCACCCTGGTAAAAAAATGTATTCAAATTCAAGACCTTTAGCACTATGCAATGTCATCAATGAAACTTTTTTTTTATTTTCATCATTGTTTGAATTATCAATTACCAAACTTACTTCCTCAAGAAATTCAGAAATAGATTCTCTTTTTTCAATGTCAACTATCAGCTTCTTTAAATTTTCAAGTTTACCCTCTGATTCTGGTGTTTTATCATTAAGAAGCATCTCAGTATAACCTATATCGTCTAAAAGTGAGCCTGCCACCTCACTATTTTTTGCCTTCGTAAGTTTAATTCTGTGGTTATCTAAAATTTTAAAAAAAAGTTTTAGATTTTGAATAACTTTATTTGTGAACTGTTTTAAATGAATAAGATCCTGAAATGAAGCAAATAGTGTCAAATTTTTTTTATCCGCATTTTCATTTGCTTTTGCTAGAACGGACTTTCCAATTCCTCTTTTGGGTAAGTTTACAACTCTTTCGAGTGCCAAATTATCACTTTCGTTTATTAAAATTCTAAAAAAAGAAATTGCATCTTTTATTTCCTTTCTTTCATAAAATTTTAAACCACCAACAACTCTATATCTTATATTTTCATTTAAAAATCTGTCTTCTATTTCTTTAAACTGAAAACTTGCTCTTGTCAAAATTGCTATCTCTGAACTTTTTACACCCTCATTGTTCAAATTCTTAATTTTTTCAGAAATCTGATAAGCCTCTATTTCATCATTCTCAACATTTATAATGTTCACTTTTTCTCCATCCAAATCACTTGTCCAAAGTTTTTTTCCTATTCTTTCTGTATTCTCAGAAATTATATTTGAAGCTGCTGCTAAAATATTTGCTGATGACCTATAATTTTGTTCTAATCTGATGATTTTAGAACCTGGAAAGTCTTTTTCAAAATTTAATATATTTTTTAGTTGCGCCCCTCTCCAACCATAAATAGATTGATCCTCATCTCCAACACAACAGATATTTCTATTTTTTTCTGCGAGTAATCTTAAAAAAAGATACTGAGATGCGTTAGTATCCTGGTATTCATCAACAAGGATATATTTAAATTTTGAATGGTACTGATTAAGTAAATTTTTATTTTCTTTCAATAGATTCAATGGATGTAAAATTAGGTCTCCAAAATCAACCGCATTAAATATTTTTAGTCTCTCTTGATATAAACTGTAAATACCTTTTAGTTTGCCATTTGAAAAATTTTGGAATTCGTGACTAGAGATTTTTTCAGGATCTAATCCAAGATTTTTTAATTGATTTATAAAGTAAAGATAGTTCTTCGGAACATACTTTTTTTTATCGAGATTTAATATATCTAAAACCTGTTTGATTAATCGTATTTGATCATCCGTATCTAAAATTGTAAAATCCCGTTTAAGCGATACTAATTCAGCATGTTTTCTGAGTATTCTTACTCCTATAGAGTGAAAAGTACCGATGAACATACCCTCAACTGGTCTCTTTAGTAAATTTTCAACTCTATTCTTCATCTCAAAAGCAGCTTTATTAGTAAAAGTTACAGCCAAAATTTCTGATGTTGACGCCATTCTTGAGAATATTAAATTTGCTATTCTAGATGTTAATACTTTTGTTTTACCGGTCCCGGCCCCTGACAAAACTAGAAGTGGACCATCAAAAGTGTTAACCGCCTCCTTTTGTTGCTCATTTAAACTTTGAAGAAAATCAGCTTCAGGTAAAATAACTTTCTCAATCATAGAACAAGAATATTATACATTTTTTTTTGGTGAGTAACTTAAATTAGATCCCAACCACTTTTCAACATAAGCTAAATCTTTTTTCTTTCTTCTAGCATAATCTTGTATTTGATCTTTATTTATTTTACCAACTCCAAAATAACTTGCATTTGGATTCGCAAAATAAAATCCAGAAACTGAACTCATTGGTGACATCGCATATGATTCAGTTAGAGATATTTTCAGATTTTTTCCTATTTCTAATAGATCAAATAAGGTTTCTTTTTCAGAATGATCTGGACATGCTGGATATCCAGGAGCTGGCCTAATACCCAAATAATCTTCATTTATTAGCTGTTGATTATTTAATCGTTCATTTTTATTATATCCCCAATATTTTTTCCTTACATCCATATGTAATTTTTCTGCTAAACCTTCCGCTAATCTATCTCCCAAAGATTTAATTAAAATTGAATTGTAATCATCTTTTTTTGCTTCGAAATATTTCGCATTCCTATCAATTCCTTTTCCAGCTGTAACTGCAAAACCACCAATATAATCTTTTATTTTTGAATCCTTAGGAGCGACAAAGTCGGATAAACAAAAATTTGCTCTTCCGTTTGTTTGCCTTTTAATTTGTTGTCTGAGAAAAAAGAGCTTCTTTTTAATTTTTACTCTTTTATCATCTTCATAAATTTCTATATCATCATCCGATGAATTTGCTGGCCAAAATCCAATAACAGCTTGTAGTTTTGTTAAACTATCGTTTTCAATTCTTCTTAACATAGCTTGAGCATCTTTCCAAAGTTCTCTTGCAGATTTGCCAACAATTTTATCGTCAAGAATATCTGGGAATTTTCCGTAGAGTTCCCATGATTCAAAAAAAGGCTTCCAATCGATATATGGAATGATTTCATCTGTTGATATGTTGTTGATTATTTTGACGTCTAAAATCTCAGGTTTTGCGATGTTATATTTTTTCCAATCGATTTTATATTTATTTTTTCTTGACTCTACCAAGGATACTTTTGCTTTTCCTTTATCTTTTTTGTAGAATTTTGCTTTTATTTCATCATACTCTTTTTTAATTAAATCCTTAAATGGCAAACTATTTTTATGAGAAATTAATTTGCTAGCAACACCAACAGCTTTTGAGGCATCTGGAACATAAATTACACCGTATCTATACTCTGGAAAAATTTTAATGGCAGTATGTATCTTACTAGTTGTCGCGCCACCGATCATAAGAGGTATTTTAATTTTTTGCTTACTTAGTTCGCTAGCTACATAACACATTTCATCTAAACTTGGGGTAATTAATCCCGACAAACCTATTATATTTACATTTTCCGCAATTGCAGTGTCTATAATTTTTTGAGCAGGAACCATTACACCTAAATCGATTACATCATAGTTGTTACATTGTAATACTACACCAACAATATTTTTTCCAATATCATGAACATCACCTTTAACAGTAGCTAACAAAATTTTTCCTTTAACACTTTTTTTTTCTTCTGAACTATCTTTCATAAAAGGAAGAAGGTAACCTACTGACTGTTTCATTACTCTAGCTGATTTAACCACTTGTGGTAAGAACATTTTTCCAGAGCCAAAAAGATCTCCAACCTCATTCATTCCGTCCATAAGAGGACCCTCAATAATCTCAAGAGGTTTAGAATATTTTTTTCTTAACTCCTCAGTATCTGAACTTACATAATCATTGATTCCGTTAACAAGCGAGTAAATTATTCTTTTTTCTGGTGTTTTTTTTCTCCATAATACTTTCTTTTTTTTCTTTATTACTTTACCAGAATATTTTTCTGAAATTTTTATTAACTCTTCAGTTGCATCTTCTTTTTTATTGAATAATACATTTTCAATCGCAATTTTCAGATCCTTTTGAATTTGCTCATATATTGTTATCTGACCTGCGTTTACAATTGCCATATCTAAACCAGCCTTGATAGCATGATACAAAAAACATGAGTGCATAGCTTCTCTAATTTGGTTATTACCCCTAAAACTAAATGAAACATTCGACAGACCACCTGATACCTTAGCATTAGGTAATTCTGATTTAATAAGCCTAGTCGCTTCAAAAAAATCCTTAGCATAATTGTTATGCTCTTTCATACCAGTAGCAACAGCAAAAATATTTGGATCAAAAATAATATCAGAGCTTGGGAATTTTATTCTCTCAACTAGTATCTTATAAGCTCTTTCACAAATAGAAAATTTTCTCTCAACGTTGTCGGCTTGTCCATTTTCGTCAAAAGCCATGATTACTAGAGCAGCACCGTAAGACTTTACAATATCTGCTTGCTCTTCAAAAACACTTTCACCCTCTTTAAGACTTATTGAATTTACAACACATTTACCTTGAATACATTTCAAACCTGTTTCTATTACTGACCATTTAGAAGAATCAATCATAAATGGAACTTTTGCAATACCAGGTTCAGATGAGAGTAAATTCAAAAATTTTTTCATTGCAAATTCTGAATCCAATAATCCTTCATCCATGTTAATGTCAATTATTTGAGCACCATTATCAACTTGTTGTCTTGCGACCTCTACTGCATCATTATATTTTCCGTCTAAAATTAATTTTTTAAACTTCAAAGAACCTGTTACATTAGTTCTTTCACCAATATTTATAAAATTAGACTTAATCATGTTATTTTCTTAATTTAAATTTCAAAAGTTTCTAATCCAGTCAATCTAAACTTTTCTTTTGATATGACTTTTTTTCTTGGTTTAATATTTTCAACGGCATCTTTTATTGCTTTTATATGCGTTGGTGTGGTTCCACAGCAACCGCCTATTATATTTATATATGAATTATTTGCCCAATTTTCAGCAAAATTAGCCATTTTTTTTGGAGTTTCATCGTACTCTCCAAATGCATTTGGTAGTCCCGCATTAGAATGAACACTAGTGTATACCTTACAAATCCTTGATAACTCAGCAACATACTGTTCCAGTTCTTTTGGTCCAAGAGCGCAGTTTAAACCGATGCTAATAGGTTTAGAAAAAATCACAGAATAATAAAACGCTTCTAGGGTTTGTCCTGAAAGAGTTCTACCTGACAAATCTGTAATTGTAACAGAAAGCATAAGTGGGATTTTTTTTTTATTTTTTTTCTCGTACTCCTTTATCGCAATTAAGGCTGCTTTAGCATTCAGAGTATCAAAAATTGTCTCAACAAAAATAATATCTACTCCTCCTTGAATTAAGGCATCAATGCAAGAATAATAATCTGATTTTAGCTCGTCGAAATTTATATTTCTAAATCCTGGATCATTTACATCAGGAGACATAGAACAAGTTCTACTAGTGGGACCCAAAATTCCGGCAACAAATCTTTTTTCTTTTGGATTATCAATCATAAATTTATCAGTCACCTCTCTAGCAATTTTTGCGCCTGTAAAATTTAGGTCATAAGCACTATCCTCAAGATTGTAGTCAGACTGAGAGACTTTTGTAGAATTAAAAGTATTTGTCTCGATAATATCAGCTCCTGCTTCAAGATATTTTTTATGAATATCTCTAATTAAATTTGGCTGAGTAATATTTAACAAATCATTATTACCTTTAACTAATTTATTTATATTTCGAAATTCATTCCCCCTAAAATCATTCTCTGTAAGACTATGTTTTTGAATCATTGTACCCATAGCTCCATCAAGTATTAAAATTTTATGCTCAAGAAGATTTTTCAATATTTTATCAATCATTAAACTAATCCTGTAAGGTCCTGATTCCTAAAATATGACAGATAGCAAAGGTTAAATCGGCTCTATTCAAAGTATAAAAATGAAATTCTTTAATTCCTTCTTTTAAAAGTCGCATACATTGTTCGGCTGCGATAGTTGCTGCAACTAATTTTCTCGTTTCAGGATCAGAATCTAATCCAATAAACATATTTTTTAACCAATTTGGTATATTACAATTCATAGAGTTGGAAAATTCAATGGTTTTTTTACAATTCGTAACAGGTAATATACCTGGAATTATTGGTATATTAATATTTCTCTTTCTAATATTTTCTAAAAACTTTAAATAAATATCTGTATCTAAAAAAAACTGAGAAATCCCTCTTGTAGCTCCTAAATCGATCTTTCTTTTCAAAACATCATAGTCTTTTTCAGTAGTGTCTGATTCTGGATGACCCTCAGGGTAAGCAGAAACTGTAATTTCAAAATCGTTTCTACTTTTTAGAATTTTTATCAAATCTGTAGCATAGTTGAGTTGGTCATTAATTGAATTACCGTTTTCTAAAACTCTATCACCTCTTAGTGCTACAATATGCTTGATACCCTCATTCCAATATGTGTCTGCAATATCTATTATTTCCTCTTTAGTCGAATTTACACATGTAAGGTGTGCAGCAGGTTGTATTTTTGATTCTTTTTTAATTTTTGAAACTAATTCATGAGTTCTTTTTCTAGTTGAACCCATAGCCCCGTAGGTTACGGAGACAAATTGAGGTTTAAGAGGTTCTAATCTCTTGAATGTATGCCATAAAGATTGTTCCATTTTCTCACTTTTTGGTGGAAAAAATTCGAAAGAAACTTTTAAATTTTTATAATTACTTAACATTATGACAAATTAGCTCAGAAAAATATAAAATGATAGATTAAAGTCTAAAAAAATATAAAATAATGTTTTTTTTTTATACTTTAATAATTTTTTTATATATTATGAGTATATATTTATTTATATGGTTTAAAGATGAAACAATATAATAAGTTTTTAATAATTAAATTTTTTTTGATTTACATAATTTTTCTTTTCGTTTCCGGTTGCGCAACAAAAAATGATGAATTAAGTATCGAAAATATAAATGATCCTTATGAAGGGCTAAACAGATCAGTTTTTAGTTTTAATAATAATCTTGATGAGTATATTTTTAAACCAGTAGCAAGAGGTTGGAAAACCTTACCCGATTTTCCAAGGGAAAATTTAGCAAACCTCGCTGAAACTGCCGAAAGTCCTCTTGATATTGCAAACGCGATTCTCCAATTTGATATTGAGGGTGTGAGAATTACATTAAGTAGATTTATCATAAATCTAACGCTTGGGCTTGGTGGAATTTATGATGTTGCAAGCAGCGACATGTTTGAAATTGAAAAAAGAAATGAAGATTTTGGTCAAACACTAGCAATTTGGGGGTTACCAGAAGGCCCCTATACAATGCTTCCTATATTCGGACCGTCAAATATTAGAGATGCAGTCGGTAGAGGTGTTGACACTATATTTAACCCATTAACCTTTGTTTTCAGGATGAATAATTTTGGTTTTGAAACCAGATTACCACAACCGGTAGTAAGCGGAGCTGATCAACGTGCAAAATACCTAGGGTACGTTGACGATATTGAAAGCACATCCCTAGATTTTTATGCAACAATGCGAAGCTTATATAGACAAAAAAGACAACAAGATATTAATAACGGAAACGTAGAAAAAAAAAAAATAAATTTTAGTATGCCAGATTACGGAGACATCCCTTCATATGAAGATAGTCTGGAAATAATGATTCCTTTCTCTAATCAAGAGAATTTAGAAAATATCCAAAAATATCCAAAAAAGGCTGTCCCATCATCTAATTATCCTGATTACAATGAACCCAACACTAAATTGTTAACTAATTGATATGTTGAAAACAATAAGTTTTTTTTTCATTATTTGTTTATTACCATTTTCATTAAGCTCAAATGATAATATTAAAAAAAGCAGACTATTTATTGAGGAACTTGGACAGCAGGTACTTAAAGATGTAGCTAACTCAAGTATATCAGACTTACAAAGGGAAAAAAATTTCACTAAACTTTATAATAGGGCATTTGATAATACTTATATTTCAAGGTTTGTTCTTGGAAGATATTGGTCAAAAATCGATAAGAAAACTCAAGAAGAATTTACTAAGTCCTTTCAAACGTATTTAGTTAAAGTGTACGCCCCTAAGTTCAAAGGTTGGGTGGGTGAATTTAAAACAACAAATTCTAAATTTTCAAATAATATGTATATTGTAAATATGAATCTTGTATCAAAAAATATTTCATCTTTATCACTTGATTGGAGATTGTACATCTCAAAAAATAACATTTTTAAGATCTTAGACGTAAATATTGACGGTGTTAGCATGTTAGTTACACAAAGAGCGGAATTTGCTTCAGTTATAAAAAATCATCCTAGAGGTGTTTTAGGCTTGATTGAACAAATGAAAAAAAAAATAGTATCCTCGTAAATATATTTATTCAATGGTAGGCCCGGTAGGACTCGAACCTACGACAACACCGTTATGAGCGGTGCGTTCTAACCAACTGAACTACGGGCCTTATATATTTATTTTTTATATTTAACAATTAATAAATATTTTAGCAAAAAAAAACTTAGCTTAAAATAAGTAATTGTTAATTATAAGTTTTGAAAAAAAAATATATTTAATTATCAAGGAAACTTCTGAGCTTTCTGGACCTGCTCGGATGCTTTAGTTTTCTTAAACCTTTAGCTTCAATTTGCCTTATTCTTTCTCTAGTAACTGAAAATTGCTGTCCTACTTCTTCAAGAGTATGATCAGTATTCATACCAATTCCAAACCTCATTCTTAAAACCCTTTCCTCTCTAGGAGTTAATGTAGATAAAACATTAGTCGTAGCCTCGCGAAGATTATTTTGAATCGCTGCATCTAAGGGAAGTTTAATATTTTTGTCTTCAATGAAATCACCAAGATGACTGTCGTCTTCATCACCGACAGGAGTTTCTAAACTTATTGGCTCTTTTGCTATTTTCAGGACTTTCCTAACTTTCTCTAATGGCATACCAAGTCTGCTGGCTAGCTCTTCAGGTTGAGGCTCGACACCATTTTCATTTAATAACTGCCTGGAAACTCTAACAAGCTTACTGATTGTCTCTATCATATGAACTGGAATTCTGATAGTTCTAGCTTGGTCAGCAATAGATCTTGTAATTGCTTGTCTAATCCACCAGGTTGCATAGGTAGAAAATTTATACCCTCTTCTATATTCGAATTTATCAACAGCTTTCATTAAACCAATATTTCCTTCCTGTATTAAATCTAAAAACTGAAGTCCTCTATTTGTGTATTTTTTTGCTATAGAAATTACAAGCCTTAAGTTAGCTTCTATCATTTCTTTTTTAGCACAATTAGATTCTTTAACACCTTTACTAACTGATTTTGAAACGTCTTTAATTTCTTCGATGCTCATTAATGTGTTTTCGCTAATTGCGTGAATGGAGTCAAAGAGTTGGGAAACTTCATCCTTTTTACTAAATTGAACCCAATTCTTTTTCTTTCTTCTAGACAAGTTTTTAAGCCAAGATTTATTTAGAATATTACACGCAAATTCATTATTAAATTCATCATCTTTTATCCTTAATTTTTTAGCAATGTTAAGTAACTTGATTTGTGATATAGAAATTCTTTTACTATACTGTGATAATTGTTCGACTATTTCGTCAATTCTAGTTTGATTGATGTAGAGGGTCTGAATTTTCTCTGAAACAATCTTCTTTAATTTTTGATATTTTCCAAAGACTTTCTTATCCAACTTTTTATTAGTAAACATTGATTCAACGTATTTTTTTTGAAGAGTTTTGAGTTCTCTAAATTTTTTTGAGAATTTTTCAAGTTTGTCAGAAATAATAGGTCTAAGATTTTCCTCTTTTTCTAAGATGGAAAGCTCAGACACTTCTTCAGAATTCTCATCATCTGAATCAGAAGTAAAATCAGAGTCTTCATCTATTTCATTTTCAACATTATGTTCAAAAATTTCTTTGTTTTCTTTTGTATTTTCATTAATGAATACTGGCTCCTCATCATCACCACTTATTGATCTATATGTTGAATCCAAATCTATTAAATCTCTTAATGGTCTCTGATCTTTTGAGTATGATGCAAAAAAATTATCTATGTATTGCATAGAAATAAAACAGCTAGAAAAGGCTTCTATAGTTGTTTTTTTACCCTCTTCGATTCTTTTTGCGATCTTGATTTCACCTTCTCTAGAAAGTAGTTCAACATTTCCCATCTCTTTAAGATACATCCTGACAGGATCGTCAGTTTTTCCAGGATCTTCTTCTTTATATCCAGAAGACATTAGTTTAGTTTCATCATCATTCTCAATTTCATCATCTATTTCGTGAATCTGGATTCCTAAAGAGGAAATTTTTGACTGAAATTCTTCAATTGTCTCAGATGACTCTTTAGCAAGTAGCCTCTCAATCTCAGTTAAGCCCAAAAAACCTTTTCTTTTACCTTTAGCTAAAAGCTTTTTCATTAATTCATTTGATTGATCTATTATAGGTTGCTCAATAATAGACTTTCTTATTAACTTCTTATTTTTGTTTTCTGCCATTTATAATTTAAAGTTAGGAGTTATCTTAAAGATATTGGTAATCCAATAAAAAAAACAATGTAATTATTAAACTCTAAATTATTAACGTAATATGAACATTTTTAAATTTCTCGTTTTTTAATGGAATTAATTTCTTTATTTAGTTTATGGTACTTCTTTAACAAAAAAGGCATATCAATATTTTTTATATTTTCTATCATTTCTTTTTTTAATAAATCTCTCTCTGCAATTAAAGCGGGTAACTGCAGATTTTTAAGAATATTCTTAACTAATTCTTTTTTTTCATTATTATTTAGATCTTTAAAATGATCTAACTTTACTTTTTCGAACAATTTTTTTTGTTCTGAAAAATAGTCTAAAAAATGATTTGTTAATTCAAAATCTTTTAAGTCCTGACTATTAATAATTTTTTTTATGATTATTTCCTTTTTCTCTTGAAGCTTTAAGTCTTTAAATTTCAAAGAAGCAATATCTTCTAAAGAGTCTAACATTATTTTGGAGTTAAATATTAAAATCGAAATCAAAATAATTTCATTTATATCTTTAATCTCATTAAAATTTTTTAACTTTGTTGTATCATTTTTTTTATAAAAATTAGTATTATCAACATTCCTAAAAAAATCATTTTTCTTTTTTTTTAAAAACCTGTAATATTCGCTCGCAACATTTCTATCCTCAATCTTATTACAAATAATTTTAATATCTTTATCAATCAAAGCAATATTTTCTGGCGTAAATATTTCATGTTTATTTTTAATTTCCTCCCAGATGAATTCTGATAGGGGGATTGAGCCTTCCAGTAGTCTACAAAATGATTCTTTTCCAAAACTTTTAATGTAATCGTCAGGATCAGTATTATCAGGTAAATTAATAAATTTTATTGATTTGCCTGGTTTTAATATTTTTAAAACTCTTCCTGTGAGATTTTTCATCGCTTTTCTTCCCGCTTCATCTCCGTCAAAACAAACTATTGGGGTATTTAAATGGTTCCATAACTTTAAAATTTGATTTTCAGAAACAGCTGTTCCAAGCGCCGCAACAGAGGTTGTAATTTCATTTGAATCAAGAGAAATAACATCAAGATAACCCTCAACTAAAATGACTTGATTCTGTGCTTTTATATTATTCAAATTCTGAGTCAACCCATATAAACCATCCCCTTTTTTAAAAATTTCATTTTCTTGGGAATTTATATACTTTATCTTAGAGTTATTCGTTGTTCTTCCTCCAAATCCAATAATTTCTTTTAAATTATTGTAAATTGGAAAAGTAATTCTGTTTCCAAACCTATTAAACAAGGAATTATCTTTTGATGATTTAATTAAAATTCCTACTTCAAGCAGATCTTCTGCAAAATAACCATATTGCTCACAATATTTTTTTAAGGGCTCAATTCTAGACATACAAAAACCAATGGAAAATTTTTGTATTGAACTCTTTTTTATTTTCCTATCTTCTAAATATTGAAGAATAATTTTGTTGTTTGATAAAGAATCTTTAAAAAAGTCATTGATAACTTTATTTATTTCGATAATTTTTTTTTTATTATTATCTTTAGCGAACGAATTATTTTCGGTCATTGGTATGCCTACATAATCACAAATAAATTTTAAACTCTCTTTCGCAGTAAGATTTTTATACTTTGAAACAAAGTTAAATACATTTCCCCCCTCTCCACAACCAAAACAATAATAAAGACCCTTATCATCACTTACAGTGAAAGAGGGAGTTTTTTCTTTATGGAATGGACAAATGGCAATATGTGAATTGCCTCGATTTTTTAATTCCAAGAATTGACTTAAGAATTCAGATAATTTTGCTTTGTTATTAAAATGATTAATAATTTCTTCAGCTGATGTCATTGCTTAGACAATTTTTCTTTTGCAAGAATGGCAACCTTTTTTAGATCTAATTGTCCAGGATATTTATCTTTCAAGATATTTATTAGTTTTCCGAGATCCTTTATGCCAGTTGCATCAATCTCAATACATAATTCTTTGATTATTTCATTTAATTCTTTTTCACCTATCTGTTTTGGCAAGAAAGTTTCAATAATTTCAATTTCTTTTTGCTCTCTTTCTTTTAAATCAATTCTATTTGCTTCTTGATAGATTTTTACACTTTCTTTTCTTTGTTTAACCATATTTTGTAAAAGATTTAAAATTTCTGAATCAGAAATATGATTTTCTTCATTCTTTGAACGATACTCTATGTCTCTATCTTTTACTGCTGCTAGGATAAGTCTAGTCGTAGATATTGCAATATCATCTTGTTTTTTAATATTAAAATCTAGAAAATTTTTAAATTTTTCTCTTAAGTCACTCATAAATTTCTCATAATAACTATTTTTTTATTACACTTTAAAAAAAATTAATCAAGTTTTTATAATTTGAAAAACTGCACTTGAATTTTATTAAAATGAATGTTTAATTGAAATGTTTAATGAAAAAAAAAAATTCAATAAAATTAAAAAGAAATGCAGTTCTAATTTTAGAGAATGGTGGAACTTTTTACGGCTATGGTTTTGGACTTCAAGGAACCACTGTAGGTGAAATTTGCTTTAATACTTCAATCACTGGTTACCAAGAAATTTTAACAGATCCCTCTTATATGGATCAAATAATAACGTTTACTTTTCCTCATATTGGAATTGTTGGTACAAATAAATATGACAATGAAAGTGAAAAAATTTATTCTTCAGGTTGTGTGGTAAATAATTCTATAACGCCTGCCTCTAATTTCAGATCAGAGATTTTTTTTGATCTATGGATGAAAAAAAATAAAAAAACTTGTATTTCTGGAATAGACACAAGAAGTTTAACAAAAATTATAAGAAACGAAGGGGCATTAAAAAGTTTAATTCATTATTCGGATGATGCTAAATTTAATTTAAAGAAACTAAAATTGCAGCTTAAAAAATTTCCATCCATGAAGTCTCAGGATTTAGCTAAAAAAATATCAACAAAAAAAATCTATAAATGGTCCAAAAATGTTAAAAAAACAGTTAATGATATTTCACAACTAAGAAATAAAAAGTTTATAGCAGTAATTGATTTCGGAATTAAGAAAAATATTCTAAATCTTTTAGAAAAAAATAATGTTGATATTTTAGTTTTTCCTCTGAATTACGATTTTGAAATAATCTTGAAGCTTAATCCAATTGGAATTTTTTTATCGAATGGACCAGGTGATCCGAAAGCGACATATTTAAAAATTAGAAATAGCCTTTCAAAAATTACAAATAAAAAAATCCCAATATTTGGTATTTGTTTAGGTCATCAAATTTTAGCTCTTGCATTAGGAGCTCAAACTGAAAAAATGCATCACGGCCATAGAGGAGCTAATCATCCGATCAAATCAATTAATACTCAAAGAGTTGAAATTACAGTACAAAATCATGGTTTTGTTGTAAGTAATAAAAATCTTCCTAATAAAATAGTCGTGACACATAGGTCTCTTTTTGATGGTACAATTGCTGGAATAAAGTGTAAAAATAAACCTTTTTTTTCTGTGCAGTTTCATCCTGAAGCATCTCCAGGACCACATGATAGCAAGTACTTATTTGATAATTTCAATGAAGAAGTAAAAAAATATGCCCAAAAGAGATGATTTAAATTCAATTTTAATTATTGGTGCGGGACCTATAATTATAGGACAAGCATGTGAATTTGATTATTCAGGAGCTCAAGCATGTAAGGCTCTTAAAGAAGAGGGTTTAAAAGTTATACTTGTGAATAGTAACCCAGCCACTATTATGACTGATCCAGACATGGCTGATTCCACATATATTGAACCAATAACAGTCGAATCTATTGAAAAAATAATAAAAAAGGAAAAACCAGATGCTTTACTCTCAACTATGGGAGGACAAACCGCACTGAATATATCAATTGAACTGGAAGAAAAACAAATCTTAGCAAAATACAATGTTGAATTAATAGGCGCTACAAAAGAAGTTATAGAAAAGGCTGAGAACAGGCAACTATTTAAAAAGTCAATGAGAAAAATTGGTTTAGAAACACCGAGAGGAACAATAGTTAAAAATATTTCTCAAGGATTACATGCATTAAAGAAAATTAGTTTTCCAATAATACTTAGACCTTCTTTTACACTTGGAGGAGCAGGTGGAGGAGTCGCAAAAAATAAAAAAAAATTTATAGAAATTTTAAATAAGGGCTTGTCACTGTCTCCAATCAATGAAGTATTAATTGAAGAATCTGTTATTGGTTGGAAAGAGTATGAAATGGAAGTAGTAAGAGATAAAAATGATAACTGTATAATTGTTTGCTCTATTGAAAACATCGATCCTATGGGAGTTCATACCGGTGATTCTGCTACGGTTGCTCCAGCTCTGACCTTAACAGATAAAGAATATCAAAAAATGAGAATTGATTCTATAAATGTGTTAAAGGAAATAGGAGTAGAAACTGGGGGCTCTAATGTACAGTTTGCTATAAATCCAAAAACAGGTAAAAATATAGTTATTGAAATGAATCCTAGAGTATCTAGATCATCTGCACTAGCATCAAAAGCAACAGGATTTCCAATTGCTAGAGTTGCCGCTAAGTTGGCTATTGGATATACTTTAGATGAGTTAAGAAATGATATAACTGAAGTTATTCCAGCTTCATTTGAACCTACAATAGATTACATTGTAACAAAAATTCCAAGGTTTACTTTTGAAAAATTTAATCAGACAGATGCAATTCTTGGTACAGCAATGAAATCTATAGGGGAGTGTATGTCGATAGGAAGGAATTTCAAAGAATCTTTTCAAAAAGCAATAAGAAGTCTTGAAATTGGTTTTTGCGGTTTTGAAGTTCCAAAAGAGTTTAAAAAGAATAAACAAGATTTACTTAAATTATTGAAGAAAGAAATTCCCTACAAATTTTTATTAATTGCAGAGTGTTTAAGAAAAAAAATTACTGTCAAGGAAATATGCAAAATTACAAATTATGATGAATGGTTTGTTCAACAATTTTTTGAAATAATTCAATTAGAAGAAGAAATTATAAATCAAAACATAGATTTTGAAACTTACAAACATTGTAAAGAGAATGGCTTCTCAGACAAACGAATTTCTCAGTTAAGTAATACTACTCTAAACAGTATTGAAAATTTAAAAAAAAGTAATAAATTCCATATTTGTTTTAAAACAATTGACACCTGTTCAGCTGAGTTTCCTTCAAAAACACCATATATGTATTCTTCTTTTTCTAACGTAGATTCATCGCCTCAATTTGAGAATGAAACTCAAATAAGCAAAAGAAAAAAAGTTATAATCTTGGGAGGAGGTCCGAACAGAATTGGACAAGGTATTGAATTTGACTATTGTTGTGTTCATGCTGCTTTTGCGCTTAAAGAGTTAAACATTGAGTCTATTATGATTAATTGTAATCCTGAGACTGTCTCTACTGATTTTGATATTTCTGATAGACTTTATTTTGAGCCACTTGATCATGAATCTGTAATATCGATCTGTAATGCTGAAAACAGTAAAGGTAAATTACTTGGTGTCATTGTTCAACTTGGTGGTCAAACACCTTTAAAACTTTCGAAAGCTCTAGTCAAAAACAATATAAAAATATTAGGAACTTCATTCAATTCTATAGATTTAGCTGAAAATAGAGAAAAATTTAAGTCATTAATAAATGAGCTATCTCTTAATCAGCCAGAAAATTATATAGTGAATAGTTATAAAGAAGCAAAAAAAATTATTAATAAAATTAAGTTTCCTGTAGTAATTAGACCCTCTTACGTTTTAGGAGGAAGGGCTATGAAAATCGTATACAACTCTGGTGAGCTAGAAAGTTATTTTTTCTCAGAGAATGTGGAATCTACATCAAATATATTAATTGATAAATTTTTAAATGATGCAAAAGAAATCGATGTTGACGCTTTATCAGACGGAAAGGATGTATATATAGCAGGAATTCTTGAGCACATTGAGGAGGCTGGCATTCATTCAGGCGATTCTGCTTGTTCGCTACCTCCGCAAAATATAGATCACAATATCATTAAAGAAATAAAACTTATTACGACAAGAATCGCAAAGAAATTAAAAATCAAAGGTCTTATTAATATTCAATTTGCGGTCAAGGATAATTCAATTTTTTTAATTGAAGTTAATCCTAGAGCTAGCAGAACAGTTCCATTCATTGCTAAAGCAAAAGGTATTCCCATAGCTAAAATTGCAACCAAACTAATGGCAGGTATTAAATTAAAAAAGTTTAAATTAATTGATAAATCCACAGAATATGTAAGTGTAAAAGAATCAGTATTTCCTTTTGATAGATTCCCTGATGAAGACACAATTTTAGGACCTGAAATGAAATCTACAGGAGAGGTTATGGGAATTGACAAAAATTTTCCAATGGCTTTCGTTAAATCCCAAATTGCGTCTGGAAATAGACTTCCAAAGAGCGGAAATGTTTTTATATCCGTTAAAGATAACGATAAAGAGAATATAATTTTAATGTCGCAGATGCTTAGTAAATTAGGTTTTAAACTTTTTGGAACTTCTGGAACAGCAAATTTCCTAAGAAAATACTGTATTGAAATTCAAACTGTGAATAAAGTAAGACAGGGTCATCCTCATATTGTTGATTTGATTAATGATAAAAAAATAAGTTTAATTTTTAATACAACTCAAGATCCTAAGTCTGTAAAGGACAGCCATTCTATAAGAATTTCTGCTATTAAAAATAAAATACCTTATTTTACAACTATTTCAGCAGCAAAACTAGCTATTTCAGGAATCAATGTAATGCTTAATCAACCTCTTGATGTTAAGTCACTCCATGAATATTATAAATAATAGAAATATCAATTTTTTTTTACTATAATAAAAATTTAAATAATTTTGGAATTAGATTATGACAGAAAAGTATCCCATGACTCCTGATGGTTATAAAAAATTAAAATCTGAGCTAGAAAATCTTAAGATTATTCAAAGGCCCAATATTATTAAAGCGATTGCTGAAGCAAGAGAGCATGGGGATCTGTCTGAAAATGCTGAATATCATGCGGCTAGAGAAAAACAAAGTTTCATCGAGGGTAAAATTGGAGACCTAGAATCAAAAATTAGCAGAGCTCATGTCATTGAATTAGATAAACTTGACAGTTCAAAAGTAATTTTTGGCGCTACTGTTGAGCTGATTGAATTAGAAAGTGAAAAAGTCTTATCCTATAAAATTGTTGGGGTTGATGAGGCAGATATAGAAAAAAAGATGATTTCAGTTAATGCCCCATTATGCAAAGCAATGATTAATAAGAAAATTAATGATTATATCGAAGTGCAAACTCCTAACGGAGTGAAGGAATATCAAATTATGTCAATAAAATTTATTTAAATGTCTGATATTCAAAATGTTACAATAATTGGTTCAGGTCCTGCAGGATATACAGCAGCAATTTATGCAGCTCGCTCAGGATTGTCTCCCCTACTCCTAACTGGCCTTGAACCAGGAGGGCAATTAATGATCACTAATGATGTTGAAAATTTTCCTGGTTTTGAAAAACCAGTTGAAGGGCCATGGTTGATGGATCAGATGAAAAAACAAGCGCAATCAGTTGGCACGATCATAGATTATGATAGAGTAACAAATTTAGTTTTAAAAAAATATCCATATGAAGCTCACACAGAAAAAGGAAGAATTATAAAAACTTACAGTATTATAATTTCAACTGGTGCAAAGGCTAAATGGTTAGGAATACCAGGCGAAGAAAAGTTTACTGGGTTTGGTGTGTCAGCTTGCGCAACATGTGATGGTTTTTTTTATAAAAATAGAAATGTTGCAGTAATTGGTGGAGGAAATACTGCGCTTGAAGAGGCTATATTTTTGTCAAATATATGTAAAAAAGTAACAATAATTCACAGAAGAGATAAGTTTAGAGCAGAGAAAATTTTACAAGACAGATTATTTAAAAAAAAAAATATAGAGGTTATTTGGAACTCAAATGTGATTGCAATTGATGGTGAAGATTCACCAAAAATACTGAAAAAAATTAAAGTCTTGAGGGAAAAAAAGGAAAGTTATATTGAACTAGACGGTCTTTTTGTTGCTATTGGTCATAGTCCTGCAACTGAAATTTTTCGGGACCTATTACCAATGGACTCAGAGGGATATATTTTTACAGAAAACAACTCTACAAAAACAAAAGTAAAGGGAGTCTTTGCTGCTGGTGACGTGACAGACAAAATATACAGACAAGCTGTTACGGCTGCGGGCATGGGTTGTATGAGTGCGATTGAAGCAGAAAATTATCTCAATGAAATCAATGTTATTTAGATAAAATTCCGTCTAAAATTTTTTCATGTGTATAACATTTCAATTTATTTTCACGAGCATAAGAAACAACAAATCCTGACAACCAATTTAATTCAAGTTTTTTTTTATTTGTGAAATCTAAATACATTGAAGATGTCATTTGGTATGGCATATTTTTTATTTTTGTTTTCCAAACTTCTACTGGATCATTCTTGAATTTAATTTTAAATCTCTTTGAAACTTCGTAAGTTTCTGTCATAGCTTTGATAAACATTTTCTCCAATTTACTATCATCAAATATCTCTCCGATTGTCTTTGAAGTAAGAGTAGTTATACCACTGTAGGCTGATAGAAATATAAATTTCTCCCATAATTTTGCAGAAATATTATCAGTTAATCTTAAGTCTAGTCCTATTTTTCTTGCATCTTGTACAAAATTTTTTAATTTATCGTTAATGTCGTTGGTTACATATCCACCAACAAAAAAAGTGGCCAACTTACCAATGTGAACGACTTCAAAGTTTGGGTTTAAAAAACATGAAATTTGAGCAACTGCTCCGTAAGTATTTAACTTCCCAAAAAACTTTAAAATTTTCTCTTCTGAATAAACACCATTTTGAAATGGTAAAATTATGATATCTTTATTTAATTTGTTTCTAATTTCTTCTAAAGCTGATTCAAAATCATAGAGTTTTACAGCTAAAATAACAAAATCATACGCCTCGCCATTTGATAACGAATCTTTTACATTTATTTTTTCAAATTTCAAGTTATGCACATCACTTCTTAAGACGATACCCTTTTTTTTTAGGGATTCATATTTATCGTGCCTTGACAGAAAAGTAATCTCGTAATTTGTTTTCAGTAGTAAAGAACCTAGATAACCACCGATTCCACCAACTCCATAAATCAAAATTTTCATTATTCTAAATGGCTTACTGCTTCTTTAATCTTCTTAATTGCAAAGTCAAGTTGCTTCATAGAAGAGGCATAAGAAATTCTAAAATATGGAGATTTCCCAAATGCTACACCAGGAACAACTGCCACACCTGCCTGTTCTAAAAGATAATCAGCAAAGTCGAGATCAGATTTAATTTCCTGACCATTTTTTCTTTTTTTTGATAATAATCCCTGACATGAAACAAATAAATAAAAAGCACCTTTAGGTTTTAAACATTTAAGTCCTTTGATTTGATTAAAAGAATTGAAAACAAACTCTCTTCTTTTTGTAAATTGATCAATCCAGTCTTTTAAAAATTCTTTATTCGATGAAAGAGCTGCAATAGCAGCCATTTGACTAATTGATGAGGGATTAGTGGTACTTTGTGACTGAATTTTTGACATACAGTTTATCAATTCTTTAGATCCAGCTCCATAACCAATCCGCCATCCTGTCATGGAATATGCTTTTGAAACACCATTAACTATAAAACTTCTTTCATACAGCGATGGTTCTACATTGATTATGTTGTAAAACTCATAATCATCATATATGATATGCTCGTATATATCATCAGAAAGTATCCAGACATTTTCATGTTTCATTAATACCTTTGCAATTTCCGATAACTCTGTTTTTGTATAAACTGAACCTGTAGGATTTGAAGGAGAATTTACTATGACCCATTTGGTATTTTTATTAATTGCTTTTTCTAGTTTATTTGCTGAAATTTTAAAATTTTCATCTTCATTTGTTTCAATAATTATCGGCTTTCCTCCACATAGTGAAACGATTTCAGGATAAGAAACCCAATATGGTGAGGGAATAATTACTTCATCATTTGTATTTAGAGTTGACATGAATAAATTATAAATTACGTGCTTTCCGCCAACACCGACAGTTATTTGCTCAGTATTGTATTCAATTAAATTATCAATTTTAAACTTTTCTACAATAGCTTCTTTTAAGCTGATTACCCCGTCTACTGCTGTATACTTAGTAAATCCCTCGTTAATTGCGCTTATAGCTTTTTGTTTTATGTGTAATGGTGTATCAAAATCAGGTTCTCCCGAACTTAAACTGACAATCTCTTTTCCAACTCTTTTAAGTTCTCTTGCTTTCTGACTAATTTTAACAGTTAATGAGGGTTTAAATTTATTCAATTTTTCGGAAAAAAATGACATATGATATCTAATCAAAAATAAAAATTTAAAAAAGTGATTTTTTAATTATATAATAAGTTTTATATAATGTTGTTAGAAATGAAAGTAAATTTACAAAAAAAGAAACTTTTTAATAATAATTATGCAAAAGATTTTTGTATCAAAAGTGATTTTGAACCTGCAGGAGATCAACCTCAAGCCATAAAACAGTTATGCAAGGGTTTAACTAATAAAAAAATGGATCAGGTACTTTTAGGTGTGACAGGTTCTGGGAAAACTTTCACGATGGCTAACGTAATAAACAAATTACAACGACCTGCCTTAATTTTTGCACCAAACAAAATACTAGCAGCGCAATTATATAGTGAAATGAAAAATTTTTTTCCTGATAATCGTGTTGAATACTTTGTATCATACTACGATTACTATACCCCGGAAGCTTATATACCCAGATCAGATACATACATAGAGAAAGAATCTGCAATCAACGAGCAAATTGATAGAATGAGACATGCAGCAACTCGCGCTATTTTAGAAAGAAATGATACTATTATTGTTGCTAGTGTCTCATGTATATATGGAATTGGCTCTGTTGATTCATATTCGGAGATGACTTTTAAAATAGAAAAAAATAAAAATTTTGATCTGGAGAAAATAAAACTCAAACTTGTTGAACTTCAGTATAAAAGGAATGACCAAAATTTTGTTAGGGGTACTTTTAGAAATAGAGGCGATGTTTTAGAAATATTTCCTGCTCATCTAGAAGATAGAGCCTGGAGAATTTCTTTTTTTTCAGATTTTATTGAAGAAATCAATGAGTTTGATCCACTTACTGGTCAAGTTCATGAACAACTTCAAAATATAACTGTTTATGCCAACAGTCATTATGTAACTCCAAAACCATCTCTTAATAAAGCAATTCAGACTATTAAATCCGAATTAAAAGAAAGAATAAAATTTTTTGAAAAAAGTAAACAACTCATTGAATGTCAGAGAATTGAACAGAGAACTCAATTTGATTTAGAAATGATGATTGCTACCGGCTCCTGTTCTGGAATTGAAAATTATTCTCGTCATTTGACTGGAAGAAAAAAAGGACAACCACCACCGACTTTATTCGAATATCTACCCGAAAATACAATTATATTCATTGATGAATCACATGTAACTATTCCTCAAATTGGTGCTATGTTCAAAGGTGATAGATCCAGAAAATCAACATTGTCTGAGCATGGTTTTAGATTACCGTCATGCAAAGACAATAGACCTTTGATGTTTGAAGAGTGGGAAAAATTTAAGGGCCAAACTATATATGTTTCTGCCACTCCAGGAACTTGGGAACTGAATAAAACTCAGGGTGCTTTTGTAGAACAAGTTGTAAGGCCTACAGGTTTAATAGAACCAAAATGTGTTATAAGACCTGCTAAAAATCAAGTGGAAGACTTAATTGAGGAATGTAAAAAAAAAATTAAAAATAAATTAAGAGTTCTTGTAACCACATTAACTAAAAGGATGGCTGAGGATTTGACCGAATATATGAATGAATCTAATGTTTTAGCAAAGTATATGCATTCTGATATTGACACAATTGAAAGGATGGAGATTATAAAAGATTTACGAACAGGGGCCTTTGATGTATTGATTGGTATTAATCTTTTAAGAGAAGGATTAGACATACCTGAATGTGGACTTGTGGCAGTGTTGGATGCAGACAAGGAGGGTTTTTTGAGATCCAAAGTTTCGTTAATCCAGACTGTTGGACGCGCCGCGAGGAATCTTGATGGAGAAGTGATTCTTTATGCGGATAGAATGACAAGGTCTATTGAAGAAACCATACAAGAAACAGATAGAAGAAGAAAAAAACAAATTAATTATAACAAATTAAATGGGATTACTCCAAAAACCACATCAAGAAAAATAATTGAAGTAGAAAAAGAATATCGTAGTAACCCTAAAACAAAATCTAACAAAAAACAACTTGTTGGTAATAATCTCAAAATTCATATTTCTGAATTAAAAAAAGATATGCTAAGGTTTGCTGAAGAGCTAAACTTTGAAAAAGCTGCCGAAATAAGAGATGAGATAAGTAAATTAGAAAAAAAAGATATTGGTGTTTAATGTCTAAAACAGCGCTTATTACTGGGGCCTCTAAAAGAATAGGCAGATCTATCGCTATTAATCTTGCCAACCAAGGTTATAATATAGTAGTTCATTTTAATAATTCAAAAACTGATGCCCAAAAATTAGTCAAAGAAATAAAAAATATTGGAGTTGAAGCTTTTTCAATACCTTTAGATCTCAATAAGACATCTAAAATTAAGGGCTTTTTTGATGATGTAATAAAGAGGGCAAAAAATATTCAACTTTTAATAAATAATGCATCACTTTTTGAATTTGATAATTTAAATAACTTATCAGAAAAAAGTTTTGATGATCATATCAATATAAACTTAAAAGCTCCTATATTACTCTCAAAATATTTTATTAAAAATTTGGGAAAAAAAAAAGGTTCTATCATAAATATGCTCGATCAAAGGGTTACAAATATTACACCATACTTTTTATCATACACCATAAGCAAAGTTGGACTTTATGCCTTTACTAAAAATCAAGCTTTATCTCTTGCCCCAAATATCAGGGTGAATGCAATTTCTCCAGGCCCAACTTTAAAAAGCACAAGACAAAATTTAAAACAGTTTAATGAGCAAATAAAAAGAACTCCACTTAAAAATAAAGTATCTCTCGACGATATCAATGATGGAATTAATTTTTTAAATAAAAATCAAAGTGTCACAGGACAGGTACTATATCTTGACAGTGGACAAAATTTAGGATGGGCTCATACTAGATCCAAAAAATTTAAAGACGATTAAAAAAGACTTGACATCATTTTAAAGTTGTACACACCTAAGTTTATAGTTTTTTTTTAAGGAATTTAATGTTTTATTTTTTTTTTATGATCTAATTAATTGTCGATTAATGTAAAAAATGTAAGTATATCAATAACTTAAAATATTGCCTATTTTTTAATCATTTTGTCTAAACCCCTATGTTTATTAGATTTAACATATTTAAACAAGTTATATCAACAAGGTTATCCACAGTTTTAGTGGATAGTATTTAATTAAATTAATTTGTAATATAAAATCATGAAAAATATAAAATTTAATTAGAAAATGAAGTTTAATTTTCAAGAAGGTATTAAAAAGATAAAAAAATCTGTAAACGTTTGTCCTAAAGGTCCAGGCATTTATCAATTTATCGATAAAAATAACAAAGTTCTCTATATTGGGAAAGCAAAAAAGCTTTCAAATAGGATTCGTTCATATTTAAATTTCAACACGCAAAGTAATAGAATAAAAAAAATGATTGGACTTGTTGATAAAGTAAAGTTTATAAAAACTCACACAGAGGTAGATGCATTAATACTCGAAAGTAACCTTATAAAAGATGTCAAGCCTACATTTAATATAAGATTAATAGACGATAAAACTTTTCCATTCATTTTAATAAATCAATCCTCAGAATGGTCGAGAATTCAAAAATATAGAGGAGCCAAAAATCAAAAGGGATTCTACTTCGGTCCGTTTGCAAATGTTCAATCTTTAGAAAAAACCATTACAATTCTAGAAAAGGGATTTCTAATAAGATCATGCTCAGACTCAGAATTTCAAAATAGAAAAAGACCTTGTTTACTTTACCAAATAAAAAGATGTTCAGCTCCCTGCGTGAATCTCATCGACAAGGAAACCTACAACAATTTGGTTGAACAGGCAATTTCATTTTTAAAAGGAAAAAATAAGAAACTAAAAACTGCTTTAATAACAAGAATGGAGCAAGCAAGTAAAAATCAAGATTATGAAAAAGCAGTTATATTTAGAGATAGAATTCAAGCAATTACAAAAATTTCTCAAGAGCAATACTCAATATTAAATGATAAAAATGATTTTGATATTATTAGTTCAATAAAAAAGAACGACTTAGTGTGTATAAACGTATTTTTTTTTAGAAATGGAAGAAACTTAGGAAACAAAGAATATTTTTTTGAAAATCAGAAGGAAAAGAGTGCAGAACTTATAATGGAGGAATTCATAGGTTTGTTTTATATAAAAAATCCAAATCCAGGGCTAGTCATCTTAAATAAAAAAATCAAAAACAAGGAACTCATTGAAGAGGCAATAAGCACTAATCGTGGGACAAATCTTAAAATTATTTTTCCCAAAAAAGGGAAAAAAAGTGATCTTATAAAAATGACTGAAAATAATATTAGTAATTCAATTGAAAAATTTGTAAACAATTCAAAAGATTCAAATGAACTTATTAGCGAACTTTCTAAAACATTTAAGTTAAATACAGTGCCAAAAAGAATTGAGATTTATGACAATAGTCACTTGCAAGGTACCAATCCTGTAGGTGCAATGGTTGTTTACAAAAATTATCAATTTTTCAGGGAGGGTTACAGAATTTTTAATATTAAGACTGATAAAAAAGTAATGATGGATGACTATAGTATGATGAATCAAACTATTGATAGGAGATTTACAATTGAAAAAGGTAAGTCTTCATGGAAATCAGAATTACCAGACTTAATAATAATTGATGGAGGAAGAGGTCATCTAAATGTGATAAAGAATATTATGAATGCAAAAAGTTTAAACATTGATATTATTGCAATCGCAAAAGGAAAAAAAAGGAATGCTGGCAATGAAACAATTTACTTTAACAATAAAAGTTTTAATCTAGAAAAAAATAATAAAATATTATATTTTCTGCAAAGATTAAGAGATGAAGCTCATCGATTTGCAATCTCAAATCAAAAATATAGAAGAAAAATGAATGTAAAAAACTCAATTTTCGATAATATTTACGGAATTGGAAGTAAAACTAAAAAAAATCTACTTTCATATTTTGGATCAATAGATAATATAAAAACAGCTGGGATAAGAGATCTTGAGAATGTTTCTGGTGTTGGTAAAGCAATGGCAATAAAAATTTATAAAGAATTTAATGAATAAAATTAGATTATCAGATATTCCAAACTTTCTTACACTTTTCAGAATATTTAGTATACCAATTATAATTTTGTGCTTATTACCTCAAAATGTTATTTTTAACTGGTTTGCATTAATACTTTACTTCTTTGCATGCATAAGTGATTTTTTTGATGGATTTATTGCAAGAAGATATAATTATGAAAGTAAATTTGGAAAATTATTTGATCCCATAGCAGATAAAGTCTTAGTAATTTCAGTAATATTTATTTTAGTTGTAATTGAAAAAATTAATGGTTTATATGTTTTCCCTGCTTTAATAATTATAATTAGAGAAATAATGGTTTCTGGTTTAAGGGAATTTATCTCTAAAACAAAAACACATATAAACGTAACTTATTTATCAAAATTTAAAACTACAATTCAAATGTTTTCATTAGGCTTTATAATAATAGGAAATGATTTTGAGTATCTTAAATTTACTCATGAAATTGGTGAAATAGGTTTGCTAATTTCCTCGATCATAACTATTTATACCGGGTACATTTATTTTAAAGAGAATTATTGATAAAGAATTATGTTTGTTTTTGGATTTTGTGGTTGGAGTGGTAGCGGAAAAACGGACTTGATTTGTAGAATTATTTCTAGCCTAAACAAAAAAAGGATTTCAGTCTCAACTATCAAACATACCCACCACGATGTTACTATTGACAAAACTGGTAAAGATAGTTTTAAGCACAAAGAAAGTGGAGCTAAAGAAGTTTTGTTTGGGGGTGGAAGTAATTGGACCTTAATTCATACTGGAAAAGCTAGTTACGAATATCAAGTGAATGATTTGATAAAAAAAATGTCTAAAGACAATGATTTAATCATTGTAGAGGGATTTAAAAAAAGCAAGATACCAAAGCTAGAAGTTTATAACAGTCAACGAAATAAAACAATTCTTGCCAAAGGAAACGATAGTATTGTTGGAATAGTATGTGATAAAATCAGCGCAGAAGTTAAGGGGCTTGGAATCCCGGTATTTGACTTTCATGAAACAGAGAAAATTAGTAATTTTATTATAGAATACAAGAGTAAAAATGAAAAAAAATAACTGTTTTGACTTAAGTACTCTTACAGAGGTAGGAAAAGCAAAAAGGTTGATGCTTAAAGGCATAAAATCCATAAAAAAAGTAGAATCTATAAGATTGATTGATGCTGTCGGAAGAATTTTAGCTAAAAACATTGTATCAAATTTTAATATTCCTCCTTATGATAATGCAGCTGTAGACGGATATGCGTTTAATTTGAAAGATTCCTTAAAAAAAAATAAACTTAAAATTATTGGTACATCAAAACCGGGTGAACCTTTCTTAAAAAATATTAAATCTGGTGAGGGGATAAAAATTTTTACCGGCGCTCCAATTATCTATTCAAAAAAAGGCTTGAAAATAAATAAAATATTGATGGAAGAAGAGTGTAAAATCAAAGATGATTATATTATTTTACCAGGTCAAATCGACGAAAAATCAAATATTAGACCTAAAGGTGAAGATATTAAAAAAGATTTGGTTACAATTAAAAAAGGAAGAAAAATAAGATCAGTCGATTTGGGCTATTTTGCATCTATGGGCTTAAAACATATACCTGTTTATAAAAAATTAAAAGTGGGTATTTTTTCTTCTGGAAACGAATTATCAAGAAAAAAACAAATAAGTAAATTCCAAATATTTGATAGTAATAAAATTACTTTAATTTCTCTATTTACCGCGATTGGCTGCGAGTCTATAGATCTTGGTACATTAAGCGATAATTATGATTCGGTAAAAAAAGGTTTAAAATCTTCAACTGAGTTGTGTGATATAATCGTTACAACTGGTGGTATTTCTTCAAGCAAAACAGATAAAATAATTGATGTATTTAAAGATTTTGGGAAGATAAATTTTTGGAGATTGGCTATAAAGCCAGGAAGACCATTAGCATTTGGAAAATTAAATAATATTCCTTTTTTTGGTCTACCTGGAAATCCTGTGGCAGTTATAGTATGTTTTTTTATGCTAATCTGCGAGTATATAAATATTGTAAATGGAAGAATCGGATATAAATTACCCTACAATCAGGTTTCAGCTGGGTTTAGCTTTACAAAAAAAATTGGAAGAACTGAATGGCTAAGAGGTTCAATAAAAAAAATTAAAAAACAAACTCAACTTGTTAAATATGAAAAACAAGGTTCCGGAATATTATCCTCAGTCTTTAAAAGTCAGGGAATTATTGAGTTAGAATCAAATATAAAAATCATAAATAAGGGAGAAAAATTAAAATTTTATAATTTTGAGGAGATGTTAAAGTGAAAATTTTTTATTTTGCTAGTTTAAGACAAATAGTAGGAACATCCGAAGAAAATTTTAAAATTGATCGTAGTTATACTGTAAAAGATTTAATTCAACTTCTCAGGAAAAGAGATGAAAATTTTAAAATTGCTTTTAAAGATCTTTCAAAAATAAAGTGTGCAGTGAATAGGCAATATGTTAGTTTAGAAAAGCTAATTACTGATGAGGACGAAATATCTTTTTTTCCTCCAGTGACGGGAGGTTAAAATAGTAAAAATTCAAACGCAAAATTTTAATTATTCGAAAGAGGTTGAAAATTTTTCAAAAAAAAACTTTTCCAGTGGAGCAATTTCCTCATTTCTTGGAAAAGTAAAACAAAATTCCGAAAATGGAACAGTTTCCTCAATAGATATTGAGAATTATATGGAAATGACAAAGTATCAACTTAAAATTATAATTAATGATATAAAGAAAAAATATTTTATAGATGATTATTTAATAATTCATAGATTTGGTAAAATTAATGTTGGAGACAATATTGTTTTGATTCTAGTTGCAAGTAAGCACAGAAAAGATAGTTTAGGTGCAACAGAAGATATAATTAATTGGCTGAAAATAAAGGCAACATTTTGGAAGAAAGAAAATACAGATAAAGGAGAATTCTGGTTAGATCAAAAACCTGAAGACTCACTTCATGAATAAATAATTAATTTTCTTTGACTAATTTTTTGAAATCCTCCATCAATGTCAAAGTGACTTTTCTTTCATCAAAAGAAAAGTTATTTATACTCTTAATTGGAGTGATTTCTACAGCAGTTCCAGTTAAAAAAGCTTCACTACAAGTTTCCATTATGTTTGGTTCAAGGTGTTCTTCATGAACTTTTATGCCGTTATTTATTGCTATTTCTATAACTGTTTTTCTAGTAATACCATTCAAAAAACAATCAGCTTTTGGTGTTAATATTTTCCCATCTTGAACAAAAAAAATATTTGCACCTGTTGCCTCAGCAATATATCCTCGATAATCAAGCATTAGAGCATCGTCGTATCCTTCCGCCTCAGCTTTATGTTTGCTTAACGAACATATCATATAAAGACCAGCGGCTTTACTATCGGTTGGCGCACAATCTGGAGGTGGTCTTTTCCATTCAGCAATCGTCATTTTAATACCCTCTAAAATTTTTTCAGGCGAGAAATACGATGGCCATTTCCAAGCTGCAATAGCTATATTAGTTTTTGCTGACTTTGCAGAAATTGCCATTTTTTCACTACCTCTCCAAACTACTGGTCTAATATATCCATTATCAATTCCCTGTTCTTTTACAATATTCAATGTAGATTTTTCAATTTCTTTTTCTGAATAATTTATATGCAAATCAAGAATTCTTGCTGAATGGAACAATCTAGAGATATGTTCACTTAGCTTAAAAATTTTTTTTTCGTACACCCTAATTCCTTCAAAAACACAACTACCATAGTGTAAACCATGATTAAGGACATGAATTTTTGCCTTATTCCAATTTATAAGGTTCCCATTCATCCAAATAAGTCCGTCTCTATTATCAAAAGGGATTAATTGCATAAATCATTTAATTAGTTAAAATCTTACAATATAGTAAAAGAAACAAGAATTCTATAATACTAAACAATATTTACTTATGAATGAAAAATTAGAAAATCAACATATTTTATGCATTGATGACGATAATAAAATAAGAGAATTGATTAAAAAATTTTTGGTTAAGCATAATTTTATTGTTTCATCTTCTAGTAATGCATTAGAAGCAGGAAAAATGCTAAAGTTCTATAAATTTGATTTGATTATTCTTGATATAATGATGCCAAAAGTAAATGGTATTATTTTTCTAGAGAAATTAAGAAAAATGGATAACAAAACACCTGTCTTGATGCTTTCAGCTATAAGCGATATAAAAAAAAAATTACAAACTTACAGGTTAGGTTCTGACGATTATTTGTTAAAACCATTTGAACCTGAGGAACTGATTTTTAAGATAAAAAAATTGATTCAACCAAGAATAAATTTAAAAATTAATAATAAAATTCTTTTTGGAGATTTTGAATTTGATTTTAATCTTCAGGAACTAAAAAAAAATAATAAACAGATAAAGTTAACAAATAAAGAATTAATGATTCTTGATTTCCTTGGAAAAAATATAAATATTCAAATTTCAAGAGAAAAAATAGCTCAAAATCTTAAAATTTCAAATACTTCAAGAACTGTAGATGTATTTATCGCTAGATTAAGAAAAAAAATTGAAAATAAAGATGGAAGTTCCTTTCTAAAAACTATAAGAGGGAAAGGATATGTTTTAAAAAGTGATTATGAAGTATAATTTCAAAAAAATCTTGCCCAAGAAAATTTTAGCCAGATTATTAATAATTTTTTTTGTACCTTTGATCTTCATCCAAATTTTTGCTGTTTTTTTATTTTACGACCGTCATTGGGAAAAAATTACAACCAGATTTGCAAATATTGCAAGCAACCAAATTAACTTAATTGTAAATGAATACTCAAAAAAGAACTTTGATAACGCGAATGAAATTGCAAAAAACTTAAACTTAAATGTTACTGTAATAGATCAAAATGAAGTATTTAATACTCAAAAAAAATACAATTTAGTTGAAAAAAATATTTTGAATACTTTCGAAAGTAGAATATATTGGAATTTTGAAATAAAATTCGCTCAAAATTTCATTGAATTCTATGTCTATCTTCCAAATGAAAAGCTTAAAATTATTTTACCGAAAAAATACTTAGTAAGTGAAACACCTTTAATACTTTTTATGTGGATAATTTCTTCATCAGTTTTTTTATCTTTATTAGCATTTTTATTTTTGAGGATACAAGTAAGAGCTATCACTAGGTTAGCAAAGTTTTCTGAAAAATTTAGCTTTGACAATGATATCAAAGGTTTCAAGCCGTCAGGTGCTGTTGAAATTAGAATGGCAGGCAATGCTTTTATAAGGATGAAAAAGAGAATTAAAAATCAAATAAAAACTAGAACAGATTTTCTTGCTGGTATTTCACATGATCTTGGAACATTAATTACTAGGATAAAACTTCAGCTTGAATTAGCAAGTAATCTCAGAGATATTAAGTCTGTAAAACAAGATGTGAATTCGATGCAATTGTTATTGAAAGAGTATTTAGAGTATTCAAAAAACATTAATACATCAGATAAATTAAAAACGATTTATTTATCTTTATTTCTCAAAAATCTGGTAAATTCCTCAAAACCTATTTTTAAAAAAAAAAAAGTAACTATTAGTTGCGATCATAGTATTAATATTAAAATACGAGAGAATGATTTATTTAGAGTATGCTCAAATATTCTTAATAATGCCTGCAAATTTGGAGAAAAAATAAATATTTTTGTAGTAAAAGTTGGAAATAAAATTTTTATAAATATTGAAGACGACGGACCAGGAATACCAGAAAAAAATAGAAAAGAAATTTTTAAACCTTTCTTCAAGTTAGATTCATCTAGAAACTTAAACTGTATTGGCTCCGGTTTAGGTTTGAGCATTGCTAAGGAAATCATGACTAAAATAAATGGTAAAATTACCGTAACAACATCAAATATGGGAGGTGCTCTATTCAAAGTCCAATTGCCATTAGACTAATGTAACTAGTTGTATTTTTTACTTATTAAAAGCGATTTTTTTTTTGCCTTATTTATCGCAGAAGCCAATAAATTCAAAATTTGATTTTTTTTATTTAAAAATTTGATAGCCTCTTCAGTAGTACCTCCTTTACTTGTTACGATTGAAATTATTGAGTCTAAAGATTTTTTATTTTTTTTTAAGTATTCTGCAGAACCAAACAACATAGATTTCACCAATTCTGATGAATCTTTTTTTGATATCCCATTTTTCTCAGAAATTTCTATCAAATTTTTAAAAAAATGTAAAATATAAGCTGGTCCTCCACCGTAGAGTGCTGTAAAAAAATTTATATCAGTCTCTTTTTTAAGCCACATAATTTTTCCAATTTTTATAAACAAATCTTCAATATCTTCTTTTAATTCATTTGAAATTTTTTTTTTTGAAAATAATGCTGTAGAACTATGACTAACACTAGCAAGAATATTTGGCATCACTCTGAAAATATTGGTGTTACTGTCAAATAATTTTTCAAGTTTTTTTATATTTATCCCTGCCATTAAAGAAATTAAGTTTTTTGTTTTAAAAAATTTACAATTCAATAGTAAGTTTGCCTTATCTAATTCTGGTGGTTTGATACATAATACTGTAAAGTCATAATATCGTGAGCTAAGATCTTGAAATTTTCTGTGGAATTTAATGCCCGGATGCAATTTTTTGAAAACTAAACTTTTTGTCTTATTTTTTTCAATAACTTCAAGTTCAATATTACTACTAATCCATGACTCCAATAACAAACTTCCAAGATTTCCACATCCCAGTAATAATAACTTCTTTTTCACTCAAGCCTCACCTAAAGTTTCAAGTAAAGCAAACTTTAGCGCAAAATCTGGGTCATTTTTTTTATATAAAAATACATGAAACGCTGGAAAATATTTGTCACACTCATCAGCCATCACATCAATCAAATCTTCAATTTGTTCAGTAGTCAATCCAGAAACTCCTTTTAAGGAAATATTATGTCTGTAGTGTATAGATTTTGATTCAGCCGAATAAATAAAGTAACCAACTAATAACTTTTCATTTATTGTTGAAATCATATCTTTAATTTTTCTAGACAATTTTGTAGGTATTTTAAGATTGAGTTTATTTGAAACTCTTATTAAAGAATTGGGCTGAAACCAAAAAAAGGAAACATTGTATAGATTCCATATACCATTAAATTTAATAACTAGTTCATCTCTGTGATTTCTTGAAAACTCTAGGTCATAGGCTGAAACTATTTCTTCTATATCATCTATAGGATTAATGAAAATAGTAGATGTATTTTCATTATTTGATTTCATAGAATGACTTTATTATATAAAATAAATTAAAGCAACAAATTATAGTGTGTTTATTACAAAAATTGTCAATATGTAGTATGTTTGAAATTATTTAATATAAATTATTTATTATGATTTTATTAGTTATTGTATTCTTAATTGTATATCTTCTGTTTTTTGTTTTTTGGGTATATTATATTCATAGAATGTTAAAAGAATCAAAAACATCACAAAATAACATTTATCTTGTATTTATATCTTTATTTTTATTTGTTACTTATTTATTAAGTTATATAATTTTAAAGATTCCAAACTAATAATTTAGCTTATGATAATCATTACAGGCGGTTGCGGTTTTATTGGTTCTAATGTTGTTAAAGCTCTTGAAGAGTTAGATTTTGAAGAAGTATGTGTAGTTGATCGATATAGCAATGAAAAACAAAAAAATCTAAGCAAGAGAAAGAAGATTATTAAAATAATTCCTGAGGAGTTAGAAAAATTCCTTAAGGAAAATAAAAAGAAGATTACTCTTTTTATCCATCTAGGAGCGAAGAGTTCAACAACAGAGTCAAATGCAAGAATTATATTAGATAACAATATTAATTTATCTTTATTTATTTGGGAATGGTGCTCTCAAAATGGCAAACGATTAATTTATGCTTCTTCTGCAGCAACATATGGAGATGGAAAAAATGGTTTTAAGGATTCACAAAAAGAAAGCTATTTATCTAATCTAGAACCACTGAATTTGTACGGATGGTCAAAACATATTATTGATAAGTTATTATTAAATCAAAAAAAAAAGAAACCAACTCAATTAGTTGGTTTGAAGTTTTTTAATGTATACGGACCACACGAATATCACAAAGGACATATGCAAAGTGTAATTTATAAAATATACAATAGAATAATTAATAACAAAGAAGTTGAATTATTTAAATCTCACAAAAAAGAATACGATAATGGTGAACAAGTTAGAGATTTTATCTATATTAAGGACGTTGTAAGCATAATCTTATGGTTTATTAACAATAAAAATATAAATGGTTTATTTAATGTGGGAAGCGGCAAATCTAGAAGTTTTAATTCATTAGCAAGTTCTGTATTTAAATTCTCTAACAAAGAAAAAAAAATTAACTATATTAATACTCCTCTTTTAATTAGAAAAAAATACCAATATTTTACTCAAGCTAATATGAAGAAAATATATAATGCAGGGTATACAAAAAAATTTTTTTCTTTAGAAGAAGGCATTGAGGATTATGTTACTAAAACTTTAATGCAGAAGGATTCATATTTATAGTGTATATCCACAACTTAGAACCAGTTGCTTTTAAAATTTTTAATGTAAATATTTATTGGTATTCCTTATCATACATTTTTGGTTTTTTTT
>CENJ01075790.1_pt1 | contig 57487 bp, 61 predicted proteins | sample 356161 | NCBI WGS metagenome assembly CENJ01 (sample SAMEA2619531, study PRJEB7988) | marine metagenome | biome: marine biome (ENVO:00000447); feature: surface water layer (ENVO:00002042); material: "saline water (ENVO:00002010), including plankton (ENVO:xxxxxxxx)" | depth 5 m
CAGAAAGTTGAACTTCTTCCGGTTCGAGGATCTGAGAATCCACCAGAAGGCTCTGTTCGCCGGTTTCGACATCGAACTGCCAGAGGTCATAGCGTGACGCATCGGTTTCGCGGGCTTTCAGGAAGGTCACGCGGGAGCCGTCCGGAGAAAACTGGACACCGCGCGGGCTTGGTCCGGAAAGGGAAGGCGACGCGTAGAGACGCTCGATCGTCAGACGAGGTGATTCGGTCATTTGGTCCGTAGAGCTGGTTTGAGAGAGGGCCGGGCTGCTCAGAGAGGCAGCAATCCCCAGAAAAAAGGCGGGCAGAAGAGAAAGTTTGTTCATGGAACCCGTTTTAGCGTTGTTTTCGACTGTGTCATCGTCACACTATAGAAATTATGAGCGACGCAAATGCCCTTTATGAGACCGCGCGCCGGATCGCTTCAGTGGCGGAAAGCCATGAAGAAGCCTGCACGGCGTCGGGGCTCATGCATCAGGCCGCTGAACTGGGACACGGTCCAGCCGCAGGTGCCTACGCGAATATGTTGATGAGCGGCTTCGGTTGCGGTCAGGATATTGAAAAAGCCATCCACTACTGGACACGCGCTGCCCTTGATGGGGCGGATGCAGACAGTGCCTTCCGGCTCGGTCTCATCTGTCGCGATGGTCAGATCGCGCATGAAGACATGCCGCTGGCTTTGGCCTGGTTCCTCATCGCGCGTGATCTCGGTTGCGATGTCGTGCTGCCGGATATTGATGAAGTGCAGTACCAGATGAACGAAGGTGAGGCCGCAGATGCCTATCTTCGTTATGACGAGCTGCGTGCGAGCTGCGAAGCTCTTCGTTAGCCCGCCATTGCTTCCAGCTCAGGTTCCGCCGTGACGTCGGTTGCGGAAGGCGTGGTATCCCGTTGGCCGGCGGCGTTATATCCGACCACTGTACCTGAAATGAACTGCGCAAATACGCCGTTGATCGTCGTTGAAAGTATAACGATCAATGAGAAAAGTATGGCGCGCCAGATGCGGCCTTTTGGATGAGAAGATTTCAGGCCTCGGTAGACGGTTAGAAACCCGACCAGCGTGGTGAGCACCAAAGACACGCCAAATATGGCTGCGCTCATGTCGGTGCTCGCGACCGATGAGGCCATTGTGATGATGAAGCCTACAGTGGAGAGTGGGATGATCGCTGCGAAATACAGCCGGATGCGTGTTACAAATCCTGAGTTCTTACCCCAGATAAATGTCATCATGGCGGCGATTGCCGCAAAGAGGCCGAGCGTGACCGGATACATTAGCGTATAAATTCTCACGGACTGTGAGACGAGTTCTTCCAAAGAAAAAACGTTTCCGATTTCGCTTTCAGTGAATGGCCTTAGCAACTGACGAAAAGACTCCGTCATGAAAGAGTTTTCTCCAGCCCAGATGAACTGGAAAAACACCAGGACGGCGACAAGCGAGAAGTAAAGGCGAATGGACGGGGTATACCGGTGTTCCCAATCCTCATCGCGCGCTGCGGTAAAAACGGCAGCTGGTTTCCAGAATAGATGGCCAATCGTTTTCAGTCCGCGGAAGTTCAGACCGAAAATATCCTCGATGAGCGCATCGAGCCCGGGCTTTTTTCGCACGGCGGCTTCGGTGTTCCGTTCGGTATCTTGTGTCACGAAAATCTGCCCCCGCAGCTGCTATCCACAGTGAACACTGCGTCTGAGCGAATAACAAGTGTACCCGTCAGCTATTGAGGCATTGCGATGACGATGCCGGCGATGATGCTGGCTAGCATGACACAGAGCGAGTTCGAAATGATGGCCGTGAGATTGGAAGCCGTCGCGTATAGCGCGCTTTTTATGATCCTGCCGCTGCGCTTTTCGCTGACCACGCCGCCTCTCATCACGGTGACGAAATCTATCAGAAACGTGAGCGCGATGAGCGCCAGCGAGAATTCGGTCTGTTGCTGCACTGTCAGGAGCGTCATCAGCGGTAACGCAAACAATGTGAATGTTGCGTTTGGCAGCATGGCCAGCATGTAAAGCCGGACGCGAACAATCGTGTTTGTGCCTTTGCCCCAGACCCGCAGCAAGCTACCTGAGATCGCCTGCGACAGCATGAAGCTGAAGGGAAACAGGAGCAGGAAATAATCAATAATGTGCTCGGTAAACGCGCTGCGTTCTTCTTGTGTCCCGAACTCTTCAAGGGCTGCAACCTGTCCGTCCACGAGAGCGTGGATGGAGCTGTCTGCGCCCGCCCATAAAAAACGGGTCGCTGTCATGACTGCCAGAAGCGAGAATAAAAGCCGTATCGAAGGCGTGTAGCTTCGGTCTATCCAATCGGGCGAGCGTGCAGCCTCATATCCAACTCTAGGTGAAACAAACATCACCCACAGCGTTTTCAGGCCCCGCAGGTTGAGGCCAAACATGTCTTCGATAAGATCGTCGCCGCCGACCTTGCGTGATCTTAGCTGATTGCTTTCGTCATCTGACACGGTCTGCCCCCACCTGAACCGAAACGGTCACAGATGTGTTTTCAGGTTGTGCGTCGCCAATGTCAAAGTCTGCGCGGTCGAATTCCACAAGGCCCGTTGCCAGCGCGTGATTGTCTTCCAGTGCCACGCTGAATGTGAGCGTTACGGGCGCAGTGATATCACGCAGAGTGAGGTCGCCGGTGGCTTCGAATTCAAGCTCGCCAGTGCGCGTGATGTTTCTGGAAACGAAATGTGCTTGCGGGAAGCGCGGCGTGTTCAGCCAGCCTGCGGCCGTGGCCTGCATGCGAACATTGCTGTCGTCGCTCTCAAGGCTGCGCGTACCAATCAGAACGTCGATATAATCATCCGGTTGTGGCTCTTCGAGGTTTAGCTCGATAGCGCCCTGAACATCATCCATACGGGCAATGCGCGGTGCGCCGTTTGCGAAGGCAGTGACCTCAATGAAGGTTTCATCTTCGATGATCGTCCATGCATTCGGACCAGTTGCGACAGCAGGCACAAGAAGGCCTTCATCGTCAGTCGCGGTCTCTGTTACTGCTGGTTCGGCGGGTTCCGTAGCATCTGCTTCCGGTTCGGTGGATGTTGCCTCCGCCGCAGAATGGTCCTCGCCTTCTTCCTCATGGCCGCCCTGATAGCTCACCATGGAATAGGCAACGCCGCCGCCCATCACGGCTGCAAACAGCAGCGCCAGAAGCGGGCCAAAGCCGCGACCGGCCATGCGTTGCATGATGTTGTCTCGTGAAATGAAATAGTGTTTCGCCGCCGCGCCCACATGGAGGACGAAAAGGCCAAGTGTGGCGAACGCAAAGAATTCGTGGAAGCCGGAGAAGAGCTCAGCCAGCCCCTCATCAACCGGCACAGGCAGGTGAGGCACAGGCACAGTGAAGAACAGCTTGGTCGGGATATCCAGCGGGCTGGCAGACACGTAAATCCAGCCAATCACCGGCACGCCAATCATCAGCACATAGAAGGCGATATGGGTGATTTTGCTGATCACTCTCTCCCAGGCGGGCATGCCAATCGGTGTTGGCGGGGCGCGGTAAGCAACGCGCCACAACAGGCGGAAGACAGACAGGATCAGTACAACAAAGCCGAAGCTTTTGTGCAGCTGAAACGCGTTGAACTGGAAGTCTTCAGAGAAGCCCTCATGGGTCATCAGCCATCCGCCGATGAAATTGCCCAGAATGAGAAAGGCAATCACCCAGTGGAGGAAGCGGGCAACGCTGTTATATCTCGAAGTGTCTGCGTACATGTGACCTGTCCGATTTGTGTTTGCCGAGATATGGCAGCTTCAACGTATATTACCAGCCGTCATCGCGTCACACCGTGTGGAATGATCAGCCTGTGAGCGTGGCGAATTTGAGAGATACAAACAAACTCGCAATGGCAAATCCACCTGTGTTTGCAACAAGTGATGCCACCAATGCCGTCAGGCCCAGAAGGCAGGATTTAAATATACGAGTTAAGCGTCCGCTTCCTGCGACCGCGCCGCGATAGCTGGTCAGCACATCCAGAAGGTAGGTCACGACGAACATCAGCACCGTGTAATGCCAATAAAATGACAGTGGGATCATCGACAAAAATGGCAACATAATCAGCGTGACGAGTGTGCTGGGCGTGATTGCGAGAAAGAAAAACCGGATGCGTAAGGTCGTCTTTGTTCCGGTTCCCCAGATATGAAGGCTGAGTGCAGCGAGTATCTGAGCGAGCATGAAGGTGAACGGAAACATGAGTAGGAACGCACTCATGATCTCGTTTCTAATCAAATCGGCTATGGCCGGGTCGTTGATTGCAGGCGACGCCATCAATTGGTCAAACGTCGACTGGCTCATATAGCTGTCAGGACCCGCCCAGAGAAAACGGATAGCTGCAATTACAGCCAAAATAGAGAATACGAGACGAATTGAGGGCGTGTAGCTTCCACCTGACCAATCGGCGCTTCGCGATGCTTCGAAAACAGTTTTTGGTTGTGTGAAAAGGTGACTAATTGTTTTGAGCCCTCTCACGCTCAGACCAAACATATCCTCAGAGAGATCGTGTACACCAAGAGGTGTGTTTCCTTGCGTGCTGGGCATTGTTTCTCCTCAATCGCAGTCGCGTATTGAATTCATCGATTAACTCAGGCAAAACGCAGCCTTTGAAATTCTTGGAATTCAGAGAGCACGCAGTCAATGGCATCTTACCAGTATATCTACCAGCTTCAGGGCCTGTCCAAAACTTATCCGGGCGGCAAGAAGGTGTTCGAGAATATCCACCTGTCATTCCTTCCGGATGCCAAGATCGGCGTCGTCGGCGTGAACGGTTCTGGTAAGTCGTCCCTGCTGCGCATCATGGCGCAGGAAGACAAAGAGTTTAACGGCGAAGCGCGCGCGGCAGATGGCATCAAGATCGGCTACCTGCCTCAGGAGCCGCAGCTCGATCCGAACAAGTCCGTGTTCGAGAACATTGCCGCGGAATGCCCTGAAAAGCAGCTCTTCGACAAATACAATGAAGTCTCCATGAAAATGGCGGAAGACTATTCCGACGAGCTCATGGAAGAGATGACTGCGCTGCAGGAGCAGATCGACGCGGCCGACGCATGGGACATCGATTCCAAAATCCGCATGTCCATGGACGCGCTGCGCTGCCCGGATGAAGACGCTGACGTGACCAAGCTTTCGGGTGGTGAGATCCGCCGTGTGGCAATCGTTCGTCTGCTGCTCTCCAAGCCTGACATGATCATCATGGACGAACCGACCAACCACCTTGATGCGGAAACGGTTGCGTGGCTCCAGAACTATCTGGTCAACTTCACAGGCTGTGTGATCCTCGTAACCCACGACCGTTACTTCCTCGATCAGGTCACCGGCTGGATCCTCGAGCTCGACCGTGGTCGTGGCATTCCATACGAAGGCAACTACTCGGCCTGGGTTGAGAAGAAAGCCAAGCGTATGGAGCAGGAAGCGCGCGAAGAAGCGTCCAAGAAGCGTACGCTCTCCAAAGAACTTGAGTGGGTCCGTGCTGGTGCGAAAGCCCGTCAGGCGAAATCCAAAGCGCGTATTTCCCGCTATGAGGAAATGGCGTCCAAGGCGGAGTCCGAGAAGGTTTCAACAGCGCAGATCCGCATCCCGCCAGGCCCGCGTCTTGGCGGCGTGGTTCTGGAAGTTGATCACCTCACTAAAGGCTTCGGTGAGCGTCTGCTGATTGACGATCTCTCTTTCAAACTGCCTCCGGGTGGTATTGTCGGCGTCATCGGTCCGAACGGCGCGGGTAAGTCTACGCTGTTCCGTATGATTATCGGTCAGGAAACACCTGATAACGGTTCGCTGCGTGTGGGTGACACGGTGAAGCTCGGCTATGTCGACCAGTCCCGCGACGCGCTCGATGCGAAGGCAACTGTCTGGCAGGAAATCTCCGGCGGTACGGATGTGATCGACCTTGGCGGTGTGGAAGTGAATTCACGCGCTTATGTTGGCGCGTTTAACTTCAAAGGCTCCGACCAGCAAAAGCCTGTCGGTATTCTTTCCGGTGGTGAGCGTAACCGCGTCCACCTCGCGAAAATGCTGAAATCCGGCGCCAACCTGCTCCTCCTCGACGAACCGACCAACGACCTCGACGTGGAAACCCTGCAGGCACTTGAGGAAGGCCTTGAGAACTTCCCGGGCTGCGCCGTGGTCATCTCGCACGACCGCTGGTTCCTTGACCGTATGTGTACGCACATTCTGGCCTTTGAAGGCGACAGCCATGTGGAATGGTTCGAAGGTGACTTCTCGTCTTATATTGAAGACAAGAAACGCCGCCTCGGTGCCGAGGCTGTCGAGCCAAAGCGTCCGAAGTTCAAGAAATTCTCCCGGGGTTAAAGATTGGAAAAAGTCATCGACACGATCCCCATTTATGGTCCTGAAAAGCCGGATGGCTCAAAGGACCTGTGGGGTGTGGATGTGATTGTGGCGATAACGCATGCCTCTGGTGTTGGGAAAGTGCATCAGACTTTCATAGGTTCGACACCTTTCGAGTCGGGTTCCGAAGCGTGGCATAATTTCGTCGAAGACGCCGTCCGCAAAGCCCCCGATCAGGCTTACAAGGAAAATGCGGTCGTCCGGAAACGGTAGCTGTCGAGCTGAAGCGTCCGAAGTTCAAGAAGTTTTCTCGGGATTAATTTTGTCAGATCGCCGCATTCAGAAGGTCGTTCCGGTCTATGTGCTGCCGCCTGACGACGGCGCGGGCGTCGCGATCGGAGCAGATTTCTGGGTCGATGTTGATTTGATGGGCAGGACCGCCACGCGCATTGTTACCGTCATGTCTGGGCGGAACATCAGAGTTCCATCTTCAGACTGGGATGAATTCGTAGAGTCTCATCGCCAAAGCGCCACCGTGAAAGCAGAAGCCATGATGGGGCGCGAATACTGGGGGTGATGCCCGTCACTGTGCCCGATAATGCCCGTGTAGACGGGCATCCAAGCTTAAATCGTGAGGCTGGTGTAATCGCTGTCATCTATGCATGGATACCGAGCTTCGTGGGTATCTGCGGACATATCTCGACGCCCTCTCAAAACCGGCCTAACCTCCACGCATCTTGATATTGTGGAGGTCTCCCATGCGCGCAGTTCTGATCTCATGTCTTATGGGCGTAAGCTTCGCTCTGTCGGCTCACGCTGGGCCTGAGGACTTCGTGCCGGGCACGGTTATTACCGGTTTTGGTGATGTTGCCGCTGTAGAAGATGCGCGCCTCGGTGCCGATACCGAATTCCACATCGCTTACGATATCGCTCAGGCCGCAGCCGAGGGCGAAGTAAGCCGCGCGCTCGTTACGCCGGCCCGTTTCCTCAACATGCATGTCGCCGCAGGTGTGCCGGAAGAGAATATCCATCTGGCCGTCGTCGTTCATGGCGGGGCGTATCGCGACCTTCTGAACGCTGATAGCTATGGGGCCGAAAACCCGAATGCGCCTCTGATCGAACAGCTCATCGCGCATGGCGTGATCATCGAGCTGTGTGGGCAGAGCGCCGCCTACCGCGATGTGAGCGAAGATGACCTTCTGCCGGGCGTCACCATTTCGCTTTCCGCGATGACATCTCACGCGCTCTTGCAGCAGCAGGGCTACACGCTGAACCCGTTCTAGGACGGGTTCTGATTTCCTTGTTGGCACTCAGAAATTGTGTAAGCTGAAGCCATGAGCAAAAGCATTACTATTCGCAATTGCGCCTCTAACGAGGAGGCGGTTGTGATCGCAGGTTATCTGCAAGCCAATGGCATTCCGGCCGTCGTTGCGGACTTCAACATGGCCCATAACGATTGGATGATGAACATGGCGCTCGGCGGCCGTGTCTCCATTCCTGAAGGCTATGAAAACGAGGCGCGTGCTTTGCTTGCCGAAGCGGACATGCAACCTGCCGAAGCTGAGACAGACAATGAAGAGGTCGCATCGGTGGCGCGCCGCGACCGTTGGAAGGTCTGGCCTCTGCTTGTCGCGGGTGGCTTTTTGCTCAGCCTGCCTCTGATGGTTGGCGTCTGGGTGGCAGAGCGTTTCCGTCGCGGGCAGAAAACGTCTGCGTAAACGTGTCCAATGGTTTTCGTGGATGAATGCCCCAAATACTGAGGCATGAACCAGCTAACGGTCTTCTATGATGGTGCATGTCCGCTCTGCCGGCGCGAGATTTCATTCCTGCGCCGTATGGACAAGCATGAGCGTGTGGCTTTCGAAGATGTCTCACCGCCCGATGCTGCTGAATTTTGCCCGATACCTCAGAGGAAACTGCTCGCCCGCTTTCATGTGCGCGATACAGACGGGCGCATGATTGACGGCGCCGAGGCCTTCACGCGGCTTTATTCTGAGTTTCCAGGTTTTGGATGGGTGCACCCGATCGGCCGGTTTGGCCCGAGCCGCTGGCTGCTGAACCGGCTCTACGATGTGTTCCTGCTTGTCCGGCCGGGCCTGCAAAAGCTGTTTCGCTAGGGCTTTGCCGGCTTTGGCTTCTATTCACAATTTCCAGAAATCCGTTCGCAAACTGCTTGGATTTGGCATCATCTTATTCAAAATGGTTCAAGCAAGCGCCCAGTTCTTCGATATCTTCCTTGCCTGGAGCATTTTGGAAGTGATCTAGAGCCCGCAGATACTTTTCTGCATCTGCGATGACATTGTTAAAGTAGTCATCCGCTGCTGTTGGTGTGGCGAGCTTGTCTTGGGTAATCATTTGAACTCGCTGTGCTGCCTGCTGTTCTGCAACAGCAGGGTTTTGTGCTTCTGTGGCCGTCCCTTCCGGTTCATCCGATAGGCTGATCAATGCGTCCCTGAGACTGGAAATATCGGGAAGTTGGTTGCTTAAGCGACGCTCAGCTGTGCTAAAAATCTGAAAGGAAATTCTGCGGACGCTGGCGGGTGCGCGCTGTCGGCTTGCGTCATTTTCGCGAGTATCTTCAGTGATCTCATCAAGCGTATCTAAAATGCTGACTGTGCGTAGCGCCACAGGAGCGTCCGGTACGGACGACGAATCGTTTAAAACGATTCTATTCACCGCCACGAAACGGCTTGCTTTGTGCAACAGTCTAGGCAACGGGAGTGTTGCCAAGTCGTCTCCCGAGACTAAAACCAGCGTGCCTGTAGCAATGGATGGGGTTTCAGCCCGTTGAAACCTGGATCCGATTTCTATTACACAGTTGATCGCCTGCACGCCGTCTGCAAAAATGTCGCTTCGCTCTCCGGGAGACAAATTTCCTTGAAGTGCGTTACCAGCGCCAGTTAGAAACGCCGCTGTGCGAATATTATCGGGGTGTGCATCAAACATAGTGAAGCCGGCAATTGAGGCTGCACCTAAAATTTGCTCATATCCCAAAAATGAATTGACTCTCGTGGTTTCTAGGGCTGCCGTCTTGTAAGACTCCGACATTGAATCTAGTTCGCGCAAGGTTACGCACCATTCAGTGTTATCTGCGTATTCGACGTTTCCGACCGTTTTAGTAGTGCACTCGACGGGAATTGAGACGTTTCCGTAGTACAGGTGCGTAGGGCGTAGGTGCATGGCTCCTGTGCAGCCAGCTAGACACGTAATCAGCGCTCCGCCTAGACCAGATGCCAATAACTTTCTTCTTTTGAATTTCGTCCCGATCATTACTCCGCCCCCCATGGCAGTAAAATTTTCAAGAAATTAACCTAAAAGAGAATTTTTTCGAGAGTCAACGCTTAGGGGTAGATTTATTCTGAATTTCCCGGCTTCGGATGGGGGTGCCCGATTGGCCGGTTTGGCCCGAGCCGGTGGCTGCTGAACAGGTTATACGATGTGTTCCTATTCATCAGACCGGGCATTCAACGCCTGTTCCGCTGACGCTCAGGTCAGAACCATAACAATCAACACAATCAGGCCAGCAAGCAGTGTGCCCCAGACGGCGAGATTGATCTGTCTTGACCGTTTCGCCGAGCGTCGCTCCAGCCAGGTGCGCGGGCGAATGCCCCGCAGCGCGAAAACCAGAAGGCTCGCAATATTCACGCAGATAATATTGGTCGCGAGCAGGATGCCAGCGCGTGCCGACAGTGTGAACTCGCCAGCGCCCAGATAAACGGCCATAGCGACAGATGGCGGCAAAAGGGCGACAGCGACCATCACGCCGACAAGCGTTGATGAGAGGCCCCGCGTGACAGAGAGCGCGGCTGCGCCACCTGACGCGAGCGCCAGCGCAACGCTATCCAGCCCTATATTCGTCCGCTCAATCAGCTCGGTGCTATCAAAATCCACCTCGATGAGAAAGCCGATCAGAAAAGCGGTGGCAAAGCCGAGGGCGAGACCTGCCAGAGCCGTCTTGGACGATTTTAGCATGAGCTCTGCATCGCCAATGGCCGAGCCAAAAGAGAACGCGAGCAGCGGGCCGAGAAGGGGCGCGATTACCATGGCGCCAATGACAACAGCGATATTGCTGGCATTCATGCCGATGGCGGCAACAATCGCAGAGAGGAATGTCAGAACCAGAAAGCTGGAGTCTATTTTCGCGCCTTCTGCGACGTCCTGATAAATCTCCTCGCGCAGGGCAACTTCGCGCGATTTCTCTTTGGTTTCCTTATCCGGCTCGGGCGTAATCTCTGTTGTGTCGGATTTGGGCGTAATACACGCCTCGACCGGTACAATCACCAGCCGCCATTTCTTGAAAGGTGAAAGCCTGCCCTGAAGGGCGTCGACCAGTTTCTGGCCATCGCTGTCGGGCAGGACAACGCGCGCGTCTATTTGCTGATCATTCGCGTCAATCACCGACCAGTCCAGCTGTTCCCACTCTTCGAGAATACTGGCGACCGATTCCCTCGCTTCCGGAGGGTATGACACGAACATCATACGCATGCTGGATTAGCCGGCTTTAGCTTCCGATTTGAACAGCTGGCCGAAGCACCAGGCGATAACTTCGATGATGGCGCGTGAGATCAGCGTCATCAGAATACCGAAAATCGTGTTCTCGTTGACCAGTGTCCGGTAGAGAATGAGCCCCTGATCATCCAGCATTGGCGGCGTACGCAGCTGGTCGTTCAGAAGCTCAATCCAGTCCTGAAAGCCGCGAACCCAGCCCGGTTCGAATGCAAATGCGAGTACGAGGATAACGATGACGAGGGCGAAACTTGCAACAAGCTTTGCCGATGCACGGGTCATGGACCCCAGAAGTGAAAACATGTTCTCAGACCCCTCATGAAACAATTAACGGTATTGAACACGAGGAATGGGGTCCGGTCCATCTGTTTGGCCGGATTGGGGTTTTGAGCTTTGTGAGCTCGCCTATTGAGCGTCCCTTGCGGTGTAGGTGCTGTGACAGGTGACGCAGTTCTGCAGCGTGTCGGCAAAGGCGCGCTGAATATCCTGCATCTCAGCAGAGTCTGACATGGCCGCTATCTCTTCAAAGCTGATCCGTGTGCCGCGGCCAAGTGTATGGAAGGGCGCAGGCATGCTCGCCATCATACCGCCCATGCCTTGCCCCTGATGCATGCCCTGTCCGCCGCCATGGCCCATGCCGCGCCCCATGCCATTGCCTTGACCGTGGCCGCGACCCTGACCCATCTGGCCATTCATGCGACCGGGACGCCCCATGGATGATGCGGCTTGAGCGATGGCGGCGCGGTCTTCTTCCGCGAGCGCGGAGGTGAGCGCCTGAACGCCGGTAATGAACATACGCATTTCTTCGCGCACATGGGTGCGCTGCGCAGGTGTCAGATAGAGGATCTCGCGACCATCATCGGCGATAGCGGGCTGGTCTTGCGCTGTGTCAGCCTGTCCGGCTGCGGGCATAGATGCGAAGGCGATAGCGCAGACAGACAATGCGGCAAGGCCAGCTGGCAGGACAGATTTCAGGCGCATGGAGAACGTTCCTCATTTTATTATGATATACTTATATTAGGCGGGAATCTCTGTTCTGGCTATAAGCCTTGCCTGCGCAATATTGACGCTGAATAAGGGCGGGCCAGAAATCACCTTTGTGCGGCCCGAAAGGGTTAACACGCTGTTAACTAAATAAGTATTTGAAACTAAAGGGCTGGCGGGGCGTCTGTATTGTACTAATTCAGACGAAAGGAGACCTGTTATGCCCGATACAACTCCGGCATCTGCAATGTTCGCGACCAGCCTTGCGCTGTCTATCGCTCCCCGTGGAAATGAAGAGCGCGACGGCGCTTTAGCACGCCTTCTGTTGCAACATAAAAAGCTGCGTCATGCGCCACTGGCTGACGTGATAGCAATTGTATCTGCGGAAAATGCCCGGCGGACCCGCGAGCAATAATCTTATCCGACACAAATCTCGCGCGGGGTTGTCGGGTTATAGCCGAATTCGGCAGCCGGCATGTTGATGCCAAGGCAGGAGTTTATATAGCCGAGTGCTGCAAAGTGGTGGATGGCATGGCTGTGCGCCTGAACGAGCAAAGCACCGAGCGTATATTTACAGGTGACGGCACCAAGGCCGAGATCGTCAGTTACATCGATGAGGCGTTCCAGATCCGCGCTGCGCAGATCATTGAGGCCGCTTAGAACCTGCTCCAGATATTCGTGGCAGACATCGCGGTCGGTTTCGACCTGCACGTTACGCGTTCGCGCCGTCAGATCGACCTTGCCGGCATCAAGTCCGGTTAGAATACAATCGAAGATATCCAGAATATGGCGCATGTGGCAGCCAATGCTGGAGTGATAGGGTGGAACAGTTTTGTCGTTGAACTGATCATCGGAGATAAATCCGATCAGATCGGCTCCGAGATTCAAATTCTTTTCAATCGCATCAAACATGCAGGCCTGACCCGGCATACGTTACTCCTGTTCCGTCCTCGCCAGCATATTCATTCTGCCCGCTAAAGAAACCGTGTGTCTCATCACTTCGGCGGGTTTTTTCGTGATATCGCGTGTGTATTCCGCGAGCCGCACAATTTTAGAGCGGTTCGCGCGGGGCGTACAGGGCGGATGCGGCCGCCTAAATGACGTCTGACACTATCTATTATGCCTTTTTGGAATATTTGTTTTAAAGTATTATTCCAATAAAGATAGAAAGTGTTGTGCACCTAATCTGGAAGCTTATCCGCTATATTGGCGTATTTCTTGCCTTAAATTCATATGTATTGAGTTTTTTGTCTTTCCTTGGAACATATCTTCTGGTTAATCAGTATTAAGGATAGCGTGAGACCAGCGGTGAAAGCCGGTATCCAGGTTCCAGAGAGCCGGAAAATTCAGACGGGGCCTTAAGAGCCTGCACGCTAACGAATGAATACAGGATCGCCCAAGCAGCGATTCAAGGGAGGAATTATTGGTTAAATCCATTCTCGCCGCAGGTGCGGTACTGTCCGGACTTTTCTCATTTCCAGCACTGGCTCAGTCTGAAGAGCTGGTCTCCCCACGTGATTTTCGTAACGCCATTATCCAGTCCATGCAGGAAACTAGCGAGGACACGCTTTGCTTTGTACGTATCTCAGACGAAGCATTCCGCGCTGGCCCGTCTGCCAATAACTGCGACTATCAGGCCTACACTAACGTAGCTTACGAGCAGTACGAGCTTGCGCCTGAAACACTGGACCAGATCGTAGACGAACAGGCGCAGCGCTATGTCTCTCTCATCGAGGCTGGCGTTGACATGGAGAACTTCTCCGAGCGCCTCGTCGTTCAGCTGCGTTCGCGCGCTTATGTCCGCAACGCCAACCTCACAAGCGATTCAGGTCTCGTCGTCGAGCCGTTCACAGGTGACCTGGTTGCCGTCCTGATGCTGGACAGCCCACAGACGCTCGCAGCCGTTTCTAACGACCAACTGGCATCTCAGGGTGTCACTCGCGAGCGGGCTTTTGAGCTTGCGATCAGTAATACGCGCGACCTCATGGGTGATGTGCGTGCAGACGATTACCGCCGCATTCACTTCACATCATCTTCCAACGGTCTGATTTCCGGTCAGATCTGGCTGCCGGAAATGTGCAATGCGGAAAGCGAAGACGCAGCCTACTTTCTTTATGACCGCAACGGTCTGATGTCTGTCGAGATGGACGATGCGCTCGGCGTTTCGAATCTGCTGGCGATTGCCAACGGTTTTGCACTTCAGGGTGAAGGCGTGAGCAATTCTGTCGTGCGTTGCTCGGGCGGCGAATGGTCTACCCTCTGGCCTGCTGCTTCTGCAGACAGTTCTGCCTTTAATCCGTACGTTACCGGTTAAATCTTCTGTTTGGCGCTTGCCTCTTTTTCAGGGGCAGCGCAGTCTCCGTCCCGTAAATTCAGGGAGCGGAACTGATGATCAGAAAACACCTTACTGCCTTGAGTGCAGCGGCAATTCTTGCGGCTGCATGTGGGACGGACACGACGCCAGCGGCGGATGAAACGACGCCGGAAACGCCGCCGGTCATGACCGACTATACTGCCCTTACATTGCCGGAACTCGCCGAAGCACTCGAAGCAGGCAATGTGACGTCCGAAATGCTGGTCACCGCTTATCTCCAGCGCATTGATGCAGTTGACGAGAATGGCCCGGCCATCAACGCCGTCCTGTCGCTCAATCCGGATGCAATCGAACAGGCCCGCGCGATTGATGCGCGCCGCGCGGCTGGCGAAGAGGTTGGCATTCTGGCCGGTGTGCCGGTCCTGCTGAAAGATAATATCGACACGGCGGACAATATCCCGACAACAGCAGGCTCACTGGCACTGGCGCAAAACTATGCGGAAGCAGATGCGCCTTTGGTAGAAGGGCTTCGCGGCGCTGGCGCCATCATTCTCGGTAAAACCAATCTCTCTGAATGGGCAAACTTCCGCTCTAACGGCTCGCTTTCGGGGTGGTCCGGTGTTGGCGGTCACACGCGCAATCCGCATGTCCTGGACCGTCAGACCTGTGGTTCCAGTGCCGGTTCGGGCGCGGCTATGGCGGCCATGCTTGCGGCGGGCACAGTTGGTACAGAAACCAACGGCTCCATCATTTGTCCGTCACAGGGCAATGGCGTGGTTGGCTTCAAGCCGACTGTAGGCCTCGTCTCTCAGGCGGGTATCGTGCCGATTTCATCCTCACAGGATACGGCTGGCCCGATGACGCGCACGGTCGAAGGCGCAGCCATGATGCTGACCGCCATGGCAACAGGCGAGGGCGCAACAGACTATGTGTCTGCGCTCAGCGATACGTCGCTTGAAGGGGTGCGCATCGGCGTTCTGCGCTATTCCGTGTCAGACCAGCCGGGCATGGCGGATACCTTCAACGCGGCGCTTGAAGTTCTGGAAGCTCAGGGCGCGGAACTCGTCGAAATCGACGCCTTCGAATCCCAGATCGAGAATTTCGGCCAGAAGGCGTTCACCGTTCTCGTCCATGAGTTCAAGACGACCCTCAACGAGTATCTGGAAGGCACGCCGGAAGCAGTCGAGAGCCGCACGCTGACCGATCTGATCGCATTCAATGAAGTCAATGCCGAAACAGAGCTTTCCATCTTCGGGCAGGATCTGTTCACCATTGCGGACGCTACGAATGGCATTGAAGATGAAGCCTATGTCACGGCGTCTGCTGACGTTCTGCGCGGCACACGTGAACTCGGCATCGATCTTCTGATGTCTGACTATGGCGTTGATGTTCTCGTCTCGCCAAGCGGCCCGATCATGCCGGTTGCTATCCCGACTGAGCCTGACGTCTGGCCGTCCTGGTCTGGTGCTGGTGGTCTGGCGGCTGTCGCGGGCTATCCGCATCTCACCGTGCCTATGGGCACAATCGGCGACGTGCCAGTGGGTATTTCCTTCATGGGCACGGCCGGCCAGGACGCGCAAATCCTGTCCTTCGGCTATGACTATGAGCAGGCCAGCATGATGCGCGCTGATCCTCAATTCCTTGAAAGCTCTGATGCGCCAACACCGGATCGCGGCGGCGAGGAAGTGGCTGAAGAGGAAGCTGGCGAAGAATAATTCCGCCAGTCATCTGCGAATTTTAAGAGCGCCGGGTTGCAACATACCCGGCGCTGTCTTTTTGTGGGCTTCGGATTGAGAGGACGAAATCATGGCGAAGATTGCAGTTGTCGGGCCGGGCGCGCTTGGTGGAACGCTTGCCGCATGGCTTGCAAATGATGCCCGTCATGACGTCACGCTGTGCGCACGAACCGGCTTTGATCGTCTCATCGCTGAAACGCCGGAAGGTGTTCTGAACGTCTCGCCTACGGTTCTGACTGACTCTGCAGAGGCAACGCCCGTCGACTGGGTGTTCGTCGCGGTGAAGACCTATGATTCTGAGGCTACTTTGCCCTGGCTTGAAAAGCTCGCAGGCGAGGGAACGCGCATTGCGGTCGTCCAGAACGGTGTTGAGCATGTCGCCCGTTTCAATGCGCTGATGCCAGGCCGTGAGATTGTGCCGGTTGTGGTCGACCTGCCGGCTGGCCGCAAAGCGCCGGGCCATGTTGTGCAGAACGCGATTGGCTGGATTGTCGTACCGGAAGGTCCAAATGGCGCAGACTTTGTTGACCTGTTTGCCAATGCGCCGATGGATGTGCAGGCGGTCTCTAACTGGACGTCACGCGCATGGCAGAAGCTGTGTCTCAACTGCGTGGGCGCGTTCTCGACGCTGACCATGCGGTCCACTGGGCCTGTCTGGAATGAAGATGTCGAACGCATGGTGCGCGGGCTCGTGACAGAGTGCGCCGAGGTCGGGCGCGCAGAAGGCGCAGACATTCCTGATGAGCTGGTTGTAGGCCTGATCGAGCGGGAGCGAAACTCAGCGGAAGGCGTCGGCAATTCGCTCTATACCGACCGTCTGAATGGTCGTCCGATGGAGATTGATGCCCGCAATGGCGTGATTGTGCGCCTTGGCGCAACGCATGGCATTCCAACGCCAATGAACAAGTTGTTCGTGACGCTGTTGAGAGCGTCTGGTAGTCCGTGGGCTACAAAATAAAACAGTCTCGGCTGGCGGGGTATGAGTGCCAGCCGAAACCTGAATAAGCCTTAGCCTTTGAGCATGCCACCCATGCGCTGGGTGATGATCTCTTCAGCCTGCGCCATGATACGGTCGATCAGTTCCTGACAGGTCGGGATGTCGTTGATCAGGCCTGCAACCATGCCGCAAGACCATGCACCTGCATCCATATCGCCTTCTTTCATGATGCGCGGATAAACGCCGGCAACTTCAGCTGCGATGTCTTCAAACTTCAGGTCAGAACCGAGTTCTTTCTCTTTCACGAGCAGACGCTCAACCGCGTCGTTCGTCAGAACGCGCTCTGTGTTGCGAAGCGGACGCATAACCAGACGTGTGTCGAGCTCGGAAGCTGCGAGGATTGCCTGCTTCACGTTCTCGTGGACTGGTGCTTCTTTCGTCGCGATGAAGCGTGTGCCCATATTCATGCCTTCTGCGCCGAATGCGAGAGACGCAACCAGCGAACGACCGTCAGCCTGACCACCAGAAGATACGAATGGAATTTCCAGCTCGTCAGCAGCACGCGGCAGAAGGATGAAGTTAGGAACGTCGTCTTCGCCCGGGTGACCGCCGCACTCAAAACCGTCGACAGACACAGCGTCACAGCCGATGGACTGAGCCTTCAGTGCGTGGCGGACAGCCGTACATTTGTGGATGACCTTTACGCCTGCGTCTTTCAGGTAAGGCAGAACGGCAGACGGGTTGTTGCCCGCTGTTTCAACAGCTTTCACGCCGCTATCGATAACCGTTTTGACGATTGCCGGATAATCAGGTGCGTTGAGGGAAGGCAGGAATGTGATGTTCACGCCGAACGGCTTGTCTGTCATGTCCTTGCAGCGTGCGATCTCGTTCGCCAGAGCTTCCGGAGACGGCTGTGTCAGCGCGGTGATGATGCCAAGGCCGCCAGCGTTGGAAACAGCTGCCGCCATTTCAGCGAGGCCCACATGGTGCATGCCGCCCTGAATGATCGGATGTTCGATGCCGAATAGTTCGGTGATCCGTGTCTTCATGATGTTTATCTCCCTCGATCCGAGTATTTATGGCGTGAGTTTTAGCTGTCAGATTTCGGTCTGTCGCCCCTTAACCAAGGGGAAGGCCAGTAATTTTTTTGAAGTCGGGTTTTATTCTTCGCGGGCATTTATCCGATTAACGCGCTAGGTTTTATCGCGTGTAAGGATTGCGCCCGGGCGTGTGACGCGCTCTATTCCGGGTTTGGAATTTGTCTGGGGAGTAGTGAGACATGAGCGACGTGCCTGAAACACGGGATCACGCGAAAGGATTTCTCGGTTTTGTCGAGAGAGCGGGCAACAAACTGCCTGATCCGGTTTTTATCTTTTTGTTCCTTCTGGTCGTACTGGTCATCATTTCGGTGATTGCGAGTCTCACAGGTTTGACGGCAACGCTGTCAGATCAGGTTCTGGGCGGCATGTCAGATGCAAACAAGGCGCGCTTTGCCATTGGTGCAGATGGCGTGATCCCGGCCATCAGTCTTTTGTCGCCGGATAATATCCAGCGTCTCTGGACGGAAATGCCCGCAACCTTCACTCACTTCCACCCGCTGGGCTATGTGCTCGTCGTGATGCTGGGTGCAGGTGTGGCGGAACGTACAGGCCTGTTTGGTGACGCAATGCGTGCGGCTGTTCGCGGCGCGCCGAAATTTCTGCTTACGCCAGTCGTCGCCTTCGTCGCCATGGCAGGCAATCACGCCGCAGATGCTGCATACGTTGTACTCATTCCGCTCGCAGGTATTCTGTTTGCGTCTGCCGGGCGTCATCCAATTGCAGGTATCGCAGCCGCGTTTGCGGGCGTTTCTGGCGGTTTCTCCGCGAACTTCGCGCCGGGCCAGCTTGATGCGCTTCTCTACGGTATTACCCTCGAAGCTGCCGAGATTCTGGTGCCTGATTATCAGGTCAATATCGCAGGCAACTGGTATTTCATTGCAGCGATGATGGTGATCTTTGTGCCGGTCATCTGGTTTGTCACAGACAAGATCATCGAGCCTAAGCTTGGTGCCTGGGAGGGCGTTGACGGCTCAACTGAAGATGATGCTGAAAAGCCACTCAATGACGATCAGAAAAAAGGCCTTATGTGGGCCGGTATTGCGGTGCTTGGCGTGTTTGCGCTCTGGACATTTTTCGTCATCGGGCCGGGTACGCCGCTCTACATTACTGATGCAGAATACATTGCTCAGGGCCTGACGGCGGATGAAGCTGCCGCGAAAGAATGGTTTGAACGGTGCGGGCCATTGTTCAACTCGCTGGTTGCGGCATTCCTCGTTCTCTTCCTGGCTGCAGGTGTCGCCTACGGCGTATGCGCCAAGACCATCAAATCAGGCGATGATCTCGTTGGCATGATGGCTGATGCGATGAAAGACATGGGGTATTATCTCGTTCTGGCATTTGCAGCGGCGCATTTCGTGGCGATGTTCGGCTGGTCCAATCTGGGCCTGATTTCGGCCGTTCATGGCGCGGCGGCTATTGAGAGTGCCAATCTGCATCCGGCGCTCATTCTGGGCCTGATCGTTCTGTTTACCGGCTTGATCAATCTGTTCGTCGGCTCGGCCAGTGCGAAATGGGCGCTTCTTGCCCCGGTGATGGTGCCAATGCTCATGCTTGCAGGCATCTCTCCTGATGCTTCGACAGCGGCCTACCGTGTGGGCGACTCGGCCACGAACATCATTACGCCTCTGATGGTCTACTTCCCGCTCATCCTGATCTTTGCCCAGCGCTGGAAAAAGGATTTCGGTATCGGATCTCTGACCGCAATCATGATCCCTTATTCGATCTGGATCCTGATTTCCGGCCTCGCGCTGATGATCGTATGGGTCGCGCTTGGAATTGACCTCGGGCCGGGCGCGGCGGTTGGCTATGAGCTGCCGACTGCGGGTGGCTGAGTTTAAAAGAAAAGCCCCGCCAGTCTGGCGGGGCTTTTTTTATTCGGGAGGAAAGGCGGAGACCTTATCGACCTGCCTGAACCGAAGAGGCGCCGGTGATTTCACCAGCATCAGTACGCTGCGCCAGTGCGCGGGCCTCAAGACGTGCCGTCATCTCGTTGATCGTGCGGATCAGCTCTGCAGATGACCCGTTAGAGCGGTCGAGAAGCGCCATGAACTGGGCGCGTTGTTCGATGGCCAGCCAGAGGAGGTTGCCATCAAGCTCGAGTGCAACGTCGACAACCTGATACTCGCCATCGTCAGTGCTCAGCACGCGCCAGCGCACAGGCAGGTCACCTGTCGGGCGGCGTACAACAGTCTCAACGATCGAGTCGCGGTCGTTGCGGTCGGTTGAGCCGGTCACAACAATCTCTTCGCCGCGATACTTGTCCAGTTCGGCTTCATAGGTGGCGAGCGCATAACGGGCATAGGCATCGTAATACGCATCAAATTCCTGATCACTGAACACCCGCGCATAGCGACCGATCACGAAGCGGGACACGCGTTCCAGATCAGTGAACTGGTTCATCAGGCCCTGAAACGCCTCACGGCGCTCAAGTGAATTGAGTTCAGGATCATTCAGCGTAGAGAGCGCGTGGTTGGCGTTCTCACGTACATAATCTTCAGACGCCTGGTCTGCGAAAGCCGGAAGGCTGACGCTCAGGGCGAGGCTGGCAGCAACGGTCAGCGATTTAAACAGCGGTGTCATAGAAATATCCCTCCGACACTCTAGAAATCATCAAAATCAGGCAATTCTTCGTACGCATCTGGGTCAGATTGCCCATTTCTAATAGCGGCATCCCTCTGAGAGGTATGCGCACGTCGAAGTGCCACATAAGGTTCAGGTTGATCGCGCAGAGTTTCGATTTGTCCCTGTGCGCGAGAGCGAGCATTCAGGCCGTTGAGAATGGCAAGTCCGCTGCGCACAGCTAGCTCGTCATCATCATTGGTCGTGTAGTTCACGTAATTGGTGGGTGTTATCCCCCGATCAACTCCAAAACCGAGCAGATCACGCGGATTTGTAGAGCCGAGAAGTGGCAGCACCAGATATGGGCCGCTGTCTACACCCCAGACGGCAAGCGTCTGACCGAAGTCTTCATCATGAGCTTCAACGCCGCGGAAACGGGCCATATCGAACAGACCGCCAAGACCAACGGTGGAATTCACAACGAAGCGGGCGCCGGTTTCTGTCGCGCCGTCTACATTGCCTTGCAGAAGTTCGTTTACAAACGTGACCGGTTCGCCAAGGTTGGTGAAGAAGTCGCCAACACGGTCACGGCCCCAGCGCGGCGTCACAGCTGTATAGGCTTCTGAAGCCGGTTCCAGAACGGCTTCATCCAGCGCCAGATTGAAGCCCAGCATGGAGCGGTTGAAACCTTCATACGGATCGCTGCGAGACGTTTCACCAGGTGCTGTTGCGCATGCCGCGAGGCTGCAGGCGAAGGCGAGTGCCAGAATAGGTTTCATGATGTCCCTCTTGTCTTCGCCAACGTCAGCGGCGCTATCCGTGTATTTGAAACGAGAAATTGGTTTATAATTTGTCGTTTCAAGTCACGGCTATGTGAGTTTCTAAAACGCCTCTCCTTATGTGCTTTTATCGCAACACGATAAAAGAGGTGCCTATAAACGCGCTTGACACCATCATATAAATATATGTTTATATGATCTGAATAAGTGAGAGCGTCATGGATCTAATCGAAGCCCTTCGCAGTATTGGTGAGCCAACACGCCTGCGCGTGCTGGCCTTGCTTGCGCATGGAGAGCTTGCAGTCGGGGAACTCGTCGACATTCTGGCGATGAGTCAGCCGCGCCTCTCGCGCCATATGAAATTCCTGACCTCAGCGGGGCTCGTTGAACGTCTGCCTGAAGGCGCATGGGTGTTTTATCGCCTGCCAGCCGTTGGCGAAGGCCGCGAGCTTGTGGATGCTATTTTGCCATTCCTGCCCGCCGAACACCCTGAATACGTTCGGGATTTGGAACGTCTCACCGTTGTGAAACAGGCGCGCGCACAGGCGGCAGAGGATTATTTCAACCGTCAGGCTGAGAGCTGGGATGATGTGCGCGGTCAGCACTATCCAACCGAGGCTGTAGAGGCGGCGCTTCTGAAAGCTGCAGGCGATACGCCGGCGAAGTTCATGGTCGATCTTGGTACAGGCACAGGCCGTATGCTCACCCTGTTTTCAGGCATGGCAGAGCGCGCTGAAGGTATCGACCTCAGCCACAAAATGCTGACCATTGCTCGGTCTAACCTTGCTGAAAGCGGCGCTCAGAATGCCAGCGTGCGCCATGGTGACGTGACGGCACCGCCATTTGAGGATGGTGTGGCTGACCTCGTGATTATTCATCAGGTGCTCCATTATATGGACCGCCCTGAACGCGTCATTTCTGAAGCTGCGCGCATTCTGAAGCCGGATGGACGCCTGCTTGTGGTGGATTTTGCGCCCCATAAGCACGAATTCTTGCGCACTGAACACGAACACAGACGGCTCGGCCTGTCTGATGAAGAGATTACACGCTGGACCGGCGCAGCTGGCCTTGTGTCACTCGACCCGATCCGTTTCCAGTCGTCTGAGGAAGACGGCCTGACAGTCAACATATGGACCGCTGACAAGCGCTCTGAAACCGAGGAACAGGCAGCATGAGCCTGCAGCACGCACCAAAAGACATTCACGTCTCTTTCGAATTCTTCCCGCCAAAATCTGAAAAAGCGGAAGATACGCTATGGGAATCCGTTCGCCGTCTTGAACCGGTCCACCCGAAATTCGTGTCAGTGACCTATGGCGCGGGCGGCTCCACCCGTGACCGCACGCACCGCACGGTGAAGCGCATGGTGGAAGAGACAGACCTCACGCCAGCCGCTCACCTGACCTGTGTGTCTGCGTCGAAAGACGAAGTCATGGGCGTGGTCGATGACTACCTCGATGCGGGTGTCCGCCACATCGTGGCCCTGCGCGGCGACCCGCCTGAGGGCATGGGCGCCAAGTTCACGCCGCATCCGGACGGCTTTCAGTCCAGCGTCGATCTGATCTCTGCAATCCGTCACTACCGTCCGGAGCTTGGTAAGCGTTTTGAGATTTCCGTTGCAGCTTATCCGGAGCCGCATCCAGATAGCCTCGGTCTGGCAAAAGATCTGGAAATCCTGAAAGCCAAGCAGGATGCAGGCGCAGACCGCGCCATCACACAATTCTTCTTTGAGCCGGATCATTATTTCGAATTTCTGGATGCTGCGCGTGGCTATGGCATCGATATTCCGATTGTGCCTGGCATTATGCTGCAACCAAACTTCAATGGCCTGAAGCGCATTGCGACCCTCTGCGGCGCAAGCCTGCCTGCATGGCTGCACGAGCTTTATGAAGGGTTGGAAGGCGATGCGGAGCAACGCGAGCTGATTACGGCGAATGTTGCCGCAGACCTGACGATGAAGCTGGCCGATCGCGGCGTGAAGGATTTCCACTTCTACACGCTGAATAAAGCTGGATTATCTCTCGCAACGTGTAGACTATTGGGCATCAAACCGGACAAACAGGCGGCTTAGCGACATGATTGAGGGCATCGGAAAAATTCTGAATGGTGTCCTTTTCTTTCTGATCGTGACGGCGGCGTCGCTTGCGTTTGCTAATCCGGAAAAAATCGGAATCCGTGAGGAGCCCCTTCGTGATCTGCCTCCCGCACCTGCCGTGGTTACGCGTGTTGATCCGGAAGCGCGGTGCCGGGATCTGACGAGGGCCTGGGAATATATGCAGATTTGTGCTCCCGAAAACACGTACGGCATACAACCAGGGCTTCTGTGTACCTTTGATCGGCCCCGCCTCGTTGAGCGGGAGCCGGAAAGTCTGGCTATCGCAACCATGCAGCGCGATTTCTATCGCACACGATTGGTGGCTTATGGCTGCGTTAAACCGGATTCGGGTGAAGAGGTCGTGGATGTTTCCGAGCTGGAGCTTCCGGAAATTTCCGGCGAAGAGCGTCAGAGCCGGTTGCAGGGGCTGATGCAAAGGGCGCAGGGAGGCGATGAGTGAGCCGGCGCATCTCGGAGCGGGCGTCTGATTGGCTGGATGGCGTGCTCAATGCGGCGCTCACCGTTCTGGTTATCGTGTCTGTAGCCGTGGCTATTGAGCATCCGGAGAAGCTGGGGTTTGAGCCTCGTCCGGAGCGCCCTTCAATGAGAACTGTGCTTGCAGCCGTTGAGCATGGGCAGAAATGCCTGACCGTCTATGAGCAGTATGAGTATTTCAATGCCTGCCATGAAGCCGGTTCAGAAAGCGGCGGATCGCTTGTAAGCTGCCCTGAAGATGTGCCTTCGGAGACGGCCGTCCCCGGTACGCTGGCGTCAGCGCAAACATTCGCGGCAACGCAGCTCTCGCAGATGGAATTGCTGTCCTGTCCGCCGCCGGAAGAGATGGCGCGTCAGTTGAATTCAGCGCGTGAGGCCGTCGACCGTATTAACGCGCGCCGGAATGGTGAATATTCGCCACTGGATGATATCTGGACGCGTAGTCGAGCAGATGAAAGAGAGGGTGCCGGACCGGACAAATGATTGAGTGGCTCGACAGGTTTCTAAACCGGATCATCTTTCTTCTGATTGGTGTTGCAGGGTTGATTGCAATATTTCAGGCCATGAGTTCGCCGCGGCCTCCCTCCATTCGTGAGTTGAGTGTGGATACTTCGGCGCTTATGTCGGTGATGATGCCGAGCTGTTCTCGGGTAGAAGACACGCTGACGTTCATGCGCTCATGTGCCGATGTGCCGGAAGGTGAGACGGGCGTTGCCTGCCCGCTCGAGGCGCCAGAATGGGTGAGATTCAGGCCGGAGACCAGTACAATGGCCGACCTGCTTGTCGAGCAGCTCGAAGCGCGGCAGGCATCTGCCGAGTGTCAGGCGCTGGCGCGTGACCCTTTTGAGGGTTTGACGGATGAAGAACGGAATATGAGCTGGAGCGAGCTTCAGCAGCGTAGATTGGAATTACAGGCCGAGATTGAGGCCGCAGAAGAGAATGAAACCGATGACCAGAACTGAACGTGTTGCAAAACTGAAAGAACTCGCTCGTGAGCGCATTCTGGTGTTTGACGGCTCATGGGGCGTGTTGATCCAGAATAAGGGCCTCGTTGAAGAGGATTATCGCGGCGACCGCTTCACGGCTTTTGCAGGTCAGATGAAGGGCAATAACGACATTCTTAACGTCACGCGCCCTGACATTATCGAAGACATCCACAACGCCTATTTTGGCGCGGGCGCGGACATCTCCGAGACGAACACATTCTGCTCCACGACCATTGCGCAGGATGACTATGAGCTGGATGCACAGTCCGTTTATGACCTCAACTATGAGGGCGCGAAAATCGGCCGTCGCATCGCCGATGAATGGACGGCCAAAGAGCCGGACAAGCCGCGCTTTCTGGCTGGCGCAATGGGCCCGCTCAACAAAATGCTCTCCATGTCTCCGGACGTGAATGATCCGGGCGCGCGCGCTGTCACCTTTGATGAGGTCTATCAGACCTACCGCCATCAGGTGAAAGCGCTCTATGAGGGCGGCGTGGACATGTATGTGATCGAAACCATCACGGACACGCTGAACTGCAAGGCTGCGATCAAGGCGATCCGCGATCTGGAAGCGGAAGGTCAGGAAGAGCTGCCAATCTGGATTTCAGGTACGATTACAGACCGGTCTGGCCGAACGCTGTCTGGTCAGACGGTGTCAGCGTTCTGGAATTCTATCCGTCACGGTCGCCCGTTTGCGGTTGGCTTTAACTGTGCGCTTGGCGCAGAGCTCATGCGCCCGCACGTGGCAGACCTGGCGCGTCAGGCAGATTGTTTCGTGTCAGCTCACCCGAACGCGGGATTGCCGAACGAGATGGGTTCATATGATGAAACACCAGAGCAGACGGCCGCCCATATCGGAAACTGGGCGCGCGATGGTTTGCTGAACATTGTTGGCGGCTGTTGTGGGACAACGCCGGCGCATATCGAGGCGATTGCCAAAGCGGTTGAGGGCGTCAAGCCGCGTCAGCCTGCCGAGGCAAAGCACACGCTTCGTTTGTCCGGACTGGAGCCATTCGAAGTCGCCTGATCCGCTAAGGAGGGTGGGGCATGACAATTAATGGTGACGTGAAGACGGGCGATCTGTTTGTCTTCTACGGGCTGTTGCAGCCTGTATCTGAAAGCTTTCCGCATGTGATTGATCTGGCGGGAAGCGGCGCGTTTCTGGGCGCGGCGCGTATTCGCGGTGACCTTTACGATGTCGGTGGTTATCCCGGCATGGTCGCGGGAGATGGTCTGGTATGCGGCACACTCTACCGTATCGACGACCCTGTTATTGTTCCTGAAATCGACGCGTTTGAGGATATCATTCCGGGTGAGGAAGCTGAGTCGCTTTACCGGCGGGAACAGCATCCGGTTCTGAATGCGGACGGCGCGCCCACGGGCCAGACGGCATGGGTTTATGTGTTCAACAAACCGCTCGCAGAAGACCCGAAGATTGAAAGCGGCGATTGGCTTAAGGATGGCGAACCGCATTATCGAAAGCGCAAACGTGCGCCGCTTCAATGGGCGCTACGAGGCGTGTTTGCGACGCTATTTGCATTGTTCGCTTACGTGCTTCTGAGCCTCGTCATCGGGATCATTTTCGACAATCAGCTGCTGACGCTCGTTGTCGGTGTTGGCGGGGCGCTCGGAGTCTTTCTGATTGCGCTGTTCGGAAATGCGCGGAATGATGGGCATCATTCAGGGCCCGATGCGTCAGACATGATAAACGTGCGGATGGATTGAGGCGCTTAAACAGATGTCTTGGGAGGGGCTCATGTTTAAAGGTTCAAAGATTGTCTGGGTGATTATCTTCACCGGCATTTTTTATTACGGCGCAAATTTCGCACTTGGCGGCTTCATTGGCGATGAAACAATCCAGCGTGTTGTCTCAGGTGTGATCGCGCTGGGGATTGGCGCGATCATGCTTTTCAGCAAAGGTGAGGCCAGTTCTGATGGCGCGTCGCGTACAGAGCGTGACAGCGATTTTGACGGCTTTGATGGCGGCATGGGCGACTAGCCTTTTCTGAGTGTCTCATCCGGCCGGTTCCGGAGGGAGAGACATGGGCAAGACATTCGAACGGCTTGATGACAAGCTGATCAGCTTCATCGAGAAACAGCCTATGTTTTTCGTGGCGACCGCGCCGCTCTCAGCTGATGGTCATGTGAATGTCTCGCCCAAGGGGTATGACAGTTTCCGCGTCATCGATGACATGACGGTCGCCTGGCTGGACCTTGGCGGGTCTGGCATTGAGACCATGGCGCACCTGAAAGAGAATGGCCGCATCACCATCATGTTCTGCGCGTTTGAGGGCGCGCCGAATATTCTGCGCCTCTATGGCGAAGGCGAAACCGTCACGTTTGATGACGCGCGTTTCCCTGACCTTCTGGCGTTATTCCCTGATTTCAAAAAGGCACGTTCCATCGTTCTGGTGAAGCTGGAGCGTATTCAGGATAGCTGCGGCTGGTCAGTGCCCTTCATGGATTTCAAGGGCGAACGTGACCAGCTCAAGCGCACATGGGATCATCGCTATGAAACGATGGACGATGTGGAGGGCTTTATCCGTCAGCGAAACGCCCGCAGCATTGATGGCCTGCCAGCGTTTGAGGACTAATGCCTGACTTCTGGAAATTCTTCACCGGTGTCTCGGTTGCCGTCGTCGTCTACGCGGTGAGCTATGTCGTTATTAAACTGATGGGCGGGAATATCTTTCTTGCCGGTCTGCTGGCAGGCGGGTTTGCAGCCATCGCATTTTACGGCATGGGGCATGTGCTCGGCTATTCGATGCCGGAGGATATGGACCAATAGGAGAGCCGCATGGGTGCCTGGGGTGTTGGAAGTTTCGAAAATGACGGCGCGCTGGATTATCTGGCAAGCGTGGAAGAGGTCGGCGCCTCTCTGATTGCGGGCTCGTTAGGGCAACCCTTTGTTGAACCCGATCTGGAAATGGATGATGGGGTTGAAGTGCTGGTTGCGGCCGAGATTGTTGCGGCTGTCGCGACCGGAAAGCTGGACAGGTTACCTGAAGGCGCCGAGGACTTTCTGACATCGCTGGGCGATCTGTCCGGATTGAAGGCTCAGGCCCACGCAGCGGTCACCATCGTGCGCGACAGTTCGGAGCTTAGCGACGTCTGGGCGGAAACCGATCATCATCAGCAATGGCTCGCTGACGTAAACGCCCTTATCGCGCGCCTCAGCTAAGTCACTGATTTTTAAGTAAAGAAAAAGCCCGCCGGTAAAACGCCGGCGGGCTTCGGTGCAGTTCGTGGAGGAATGATCAGGACTTAATAGTTGATCGTTGCACCAATAGAGAATGTACGACCCAGAGCATTACCTACGAACGGGTTGTAGGAGAGCTCGAGCTGCGCAGCAGCTGGATCTTCATCAGTGATGTTCTCGATAGAGCCTGTGATGGACACATCAGCGAACTCAACCGGCACTTCCCAGAAGACGTGCAGATCGTGCTGGATGAAGTCTTCACCGTCCGCGCCGTAGATGATGCCAGCTCGGGTGTCTTCAACACCGGAGATGTATTCCATCTGGTAGCGGAAGTTCCACGCATCCATGTTGTAGTTTGCGTAGAGGTTGCCCTTCAGGTCGGAGATAGCAGGTGCAGAGCGAGCGAAGTTCGCAAAGCCGACCGCATCATAACCAGGTGTTACAACAACGCCGTTGATCGCGATGTCACGTACATCATACTCGAGCGTATATGTGCCTGAGCCGCCAACTTCCATGAAGCCCGGGCCGAGATCCCAGCCATAGCTTGCAGTGAAGTCGATACCGGATGTTTTGATACCTGGGCCGTTGATGAGGTCAGTGCGGACACGTGAGATGTCGTTACCGATTGTTACACCCTGGGTACAGCCGCCTTGGAAAGTAACCAGGCTTGCGAGAGGGGAGCTACAATCAGCTGGCTGCTGGCCAGAAACGTATGGTTGACCTGTAGAAGGGTCAATCAGTGGGTCTCCATTCGCATCAGTCTGTGGAGCAACGAGGTTCGCGATACCTTGAGCAGGTGTCGTTGTGATCTCGTCTTCGAAGTCATAGCTCCAATAGTCGAAGCTGGCCTGGAAGCCTTCATAGTTGAAGACAGCGCCGATGTTGTAGGTGAAGGCAGACTCTGGTGCGAGGCCAGGGTTGCCGTAGATATCAACTGATTTGAAGTTGTTACCTGCAGCCTGAATGCCTGCCAGCGTTGTTGCTGTGTTGCCGTTCAGGATGTTGCCAGGAAGCGGACCACGGAAGGTCGTACCAGCAGAACCACGAACGACGAGGTAGTCGTTAGCTTCCCAACGGACAGAGACTTTAGGGTCTGTCGTTGCGCCAACCTGCCCGCCGTAATCTTCGTAACGAAGAGCGACAGTTGCTTCGAGCGTGTCGAGGAGCGGGATCTGAACCTCTGCGAACGCAGCGTAGACGCTTTGTTGCAGGCGGGATTCAGTTGTCTGGCCGAGGAAGACGAATGGACCGGTCTGAACCGCACCGTTAGTCAGGCAAGAGTTGTCGCCTTCAACACCGCAAGGGTTGATCGCTGCGTTAGACAGATCGTTGATCGGGTCGCTGCGGAAGTTCGAGTGACGGTACTGGCCGCCAACAGCGTATGCGATGTTACCAGCGCCGAGATCGAAGTCAGTCACACCAGCATAGACAGAGTCGATGATGACAACGTCTTCTTGCTGCTCTGTACCGTTTGGCTGAACCATCCAGCCGAGGACTGCTGCAGAGTTCTCGTTACCTGGAATGTAGTTCGCATTGTCCAGGCCAAGCGCAGGGTTAGACGCCTGCGAGTTGATGAACGGGTTGAAGTAGAGACAGTCGCCAACACCAGCTGTACCAGTTGTGCGGTCACAATCCGGGCCACCGAAGCCTTCGAGAGCTGCCTGCATGCGAGAGCCGACAGTGTCCGGAGTGTAGAAGAGACGACGGGACTGGTAGAAGGTGATGTCGTTGGTCCATGTGGAGTCTTCTGTGACGTCCCACTCAAAGCCTGCAGACATGCGGAACGCGTCGTTTTCAGCTTTACCAATGCCGCCGCCAAGACCGCCTGTGAGTTCTTCAATACCACCAGCGCCAACTGGACGGCCGAGAAGGATCGCAGCGTATGTGCCAAGCGCCTGAGCTGTCGGGCCAGTCGGGTCAGCAACGCTACCTGCGAAAGGAAGGCCTGTGCTGAGGTTCAGGGACTGGTCGATGAAGCCCTGATAGCCCGGGTTTGAAGACGGTACGAAGAAGGCATACGCAGAACCCGGGCCGTTAGGACCCTGGGTCGGCGGGAATGTCGGAGAGTAACGGTTCGCGTTCTGGTGGGTTTGTGCCCAGAGAGCGTTCGCGTTGATGCGGAACTCAGGAGAGAGGTCAGCGTCGAACTGAGCGTAAATCTGTGTGCGCTCTGTGTCCTCAACGAGGTTACCGAACGGGATGTAAGAGAAACGACAGATTGGAACGCCGCTCGTAGAACCGACTTCACCACCAGTGTCGACACACGCGTTGCCTGCAGGGCCGAGACCATCAATACCAACGCCGAGCGCGGTACCGCCCTGACCCTGAGAGATGTCGCCAAGGTAAGGCAGGTAAGTCGCCGGGTTACCCAGAGCAGACCAGCCAGCAGGGTTAGTGCTGAATGGTTGGAAGACGAAGTCACGCTCGAGGTTAGACAGTTCCGAACGGGCCTGGTGGCCGATGCCAACCATGATGTTGCCGTTCTCGAAGTTGTGCCCCCAGAGAGCAGACACTTCGAAGTCGCCGTCAGAACCGTCAATGGCTGTGTAATCGCCAGAGAGTTCGAGGCCTTCAAAACTTGTGCGTGTGATGAAGTTCGCAACGCCTGAAATCGCGTCAGAACCGTAAGTCGCTGCAGCCCCTTGCTTCAGAAGCTCGACGCGCTCGAGAGCGAACATCGGGATGAGCTGGGTGTCAGCGAAGCCGTCGCCTGGGGAGGCGATGGTGCGGTGGCCGTTCAGGAGAACGAGGTTACGTGTCGCGCCGAGGTTACGCAGGTTGATAGAGCCGGAGCCCTGAGAGCCTTGCGCGCCTGGTGCGAACTGGTTGGAGTCACCAAGAACAGAACCAACAGATGGAAGAGACTTGATCAGTTCCAGAGGAGAGCTGATACCGGTCTCTTCAAGTTCCGCGCGACCGAAAACGTCAACCGGCAGAGCAGAGTCTTCTGGTGTACCAGCAATGAAAGAACCAGTTACAACAACACGCTGTTGAACCGCTGCGTCTTCTTCAGCTGTTTCCTGAATACGTTCCGGAGCATCTGCGCTCTGAGCCATAGCTGGGACAGCCATGGAGAGGCCGAGCGCCAGCCAAAGTGCCGAGCGGGCACACGTCGAGTGTAGGTTTTTCATGATCTACGTCTTCTCCCTAAGATATTACTTGTATTTACACCAAAATACTTTGGTTTTTCCTGCATGTGCCTTGAGTATATAAAGTAGTCAAGTTTAGGGAGTGTTAGTGCCAATCCGGCGACTTCAGAGCGCAATCTGCTCATCTGTTTTTGATAAAAAGATATTTATAATCAGATATTTAATGGATTTTCGTTGTCGCGAAGGTGGCTGAAAATGCACGTCTGACCACCGAATTTTCATGGCGCGATATTCTTTAAAAGAATAACTATTATTCTGTATTCGCTGTAATATATGCTGTATAATTGGAAAAGTTTCAGAAAATTATATTCTAACCAGAGTATTAAACGTGAAGAAATATTGGTGAGGTAGTGCTTCGGCTGGAATTGCGACTTCTAATGTAATATATGGCGTATTCAGCCTATTTGCATAGAGCTAGCTATCGCGAAATGCGCCGGAGTGCAATACGGCTAAACTTCATTATTGGTGAGATTGTAAAATTTGAGCCGTCAAGGAAGCCCTTCAGACGCCCGGTGGCAGCGTGGATTCCGTTGATGCGCCAAAAATGGCAGCTCAGAGCGAATTTTCGAGCAGCGTGATATAAAACGCACAATTTGGAATGACTGTTATTCTTTTTGGTTATTTTGTTGAAAGATCGTCATTCCTCAGGCGACTAAATGCAGCCGCGGGGCAGAGTTGAGATTCTCTGTTTCCACCTTTCAGGAAGAAAGTGTCACTGCGGGCTTTGTAATAGGCGTGTTACCCTTTATGAGAGGGCCAACCCAAACATATGCGCCAAGGTTTATATGACCAAACAATCTGCCAGCTTCGTCAATGTCGGTGAACGTACAAACGTCACGGGCTCTGCTAAATTCCGGAAGCTCATCGAGAAGGATGATTACGCGACCGCGCTCGATATTGCGCGCGAGCAGGTGGAGAATGGTGCGCAGATCATCGACATCAATATGGATGCAGGCCTGCTCGACTCCGAGAAAGCCATGGTCACCTTCCTGAACCTCATCGCCTCCGAGCCGGATATTGCTCGCGTGCCGGTGATGATCGACAGCTCCAAATGGGATGTCATTGAGGCCGGCCTGAAATGCGTGCAGGGCAAGGCGGTGGTGAACTCCATTTCGCTGAAAGAGGGTGAAGATCAGTTCCTCGATCATGCCCGTAAGTGTCTGGCTTATGGTGCGGCTGTCGTAGTTATGGCGTTCGATGAGAACGGGCAGGCCGATACCGAAGAGCGCAAGGTCGAGATCTGCCAGCGCGCCTTCAAAATCCTCACAGAGACGGTCGGCTTCCCTGCTGAAGATATCATCTTCGACCCGAACATTTTCGCTGTCGCGACAGGTATTGAAGAGCATGACAATTACGCGGTGGACTTTATCAACGCCGCGCGCCGCATTCGCGAGACATGCCCGGGCTGTCATATCTCCGGCGGCCTGTCGAATGTGAGCTTCTCATTCCGTGGCAATGAGCCTGTGCGCCGCGCCATGCACTCTGTCTTCCTGTATCACGCCATTCCGGCGGGCATGAATATGGGCATTGTGAATGCGGGCCAGCTCGACATTTATGACGAGATCGACCCGAAGCTTCGCGAGCGCGTCGAGGATGTCATCCTCAATCGCCGCTCTGATGCTACCGAGCGCCTTCTGGAAATCGCAGACGAGTATCGCGGCCAGAAAGGCAAGACGATCGAGAAAGACCTCGCCTGGCGTGAAAAGCCGGTGAAAGAGCGTCTCAAGCATGCGCTCGTCCACGGCATTACAGAATTCATCGTCGATGATACCGAAGAAGCCCGCCAGTCCGTTGCGCGCCCGCTGCACGTCATCGAAGGCCCGCTCATGGATGGCATGAATGTCGTCGGTGACCTGTTCGGCGCGGGTAAGATGTTCCTGCCTCAAGTGGTGAAGTCTGCCCGCGTGATGAAGGCCGCCGTCGCGCACCTCATCCCGTTCATGGAAGAAGAAAAGCGCCTGATGGGCACGGAAGGCCAGTCCAACGGCAAGGTCGTTCTCGCTACGGTGAAGGGCGATGTCCACGATATCGGTAAGAATATTGTCGGCGTGGTGCTCGCCTGTAACGGCTATGAGATCATCGACCTTGGCGTCATGGTGCCTGTCGAAACCATTCTCGATACAGCCGAGAAAGAGGGCGCGGATATGGTCGGCCTTTCTGGCCTGATCACGCCGAGCCTCGATGAAATGGTCGTCGTCGCCTCCGAGATGGAGCGCCGCGGCATGGATATTCCACTGCTGATTGGCGGCGCGACCACGTCTCCGGCGCACACCGCGATCAAGATCGAGCCAGCCTTTAAACGCCAGCCGGTCATCCATGTGACGGATGCCTCCCGCGCGGTCGGTACGGTGTCAGCGCTACTGGGTGACGATAAAGCCCATTACTGGGAAACCGCGCGCGCCAAATATGACCGCATCCGCGAAAGCCGCGCCGGTGGCCCACCTAAGCCGCGCCTGCCTATCGCCGAAGCGCGCGAAAAGCATGTGCCAATCGACTGGGCGGCCTACACGCCTCCAGCGCCGAGCTTTACCGGCGTCAAAGAAGTCGAGTTCGATATGGGCGACCTGAAACGCTATATCGACTGGACGCCGTTCTTCGCCAGCTGGTCACTGGCCGGTCGCTACCCGATGATCCTTGAAGATAAAGTGGTCGGCGAAGCGGCAACCAGCCTCTGGAATGATGCTCAGGCCATGCTGCAGCAAATTCTGGGTGAGGGCTGGCTCACGGCCAAAGGCGTTTGCGGCTTCTGGCCGGCAAAGTCAGTCGGTGATGATATCGCGCTCGACAATGGTGAGACGCTCTACACGCTGCGCCAGCAAATGGTGAAGGATAACCAGAAGCCGAACTTCGCGTTGGCGGATTACGTCTCCCCGAATGGCGGCGACCATGTCGGCGCGTTTGCGGTCTCTGTCTTTGGTGAGGCGGAACACGCCAAACGCTTTGAAGACGCAGGCGATGATTATTCCTCCATCCTCATCAAGTCTCTGGCCGACCGGTTCGCCGAAGCGGCGGCAGAATGCCTGCACGAGCGTGTGCGTAAAGAGTTCTGGGGCTATGCGAGCGATGAGGCCTTCACCAGTGAAGAGCTGATCAAGGAAGCTTATTCCGGCATCCGCCCGGCGCCTGGCTATCCGTGCCAGCCGGACCACACAGAAAAAGAGACGATCTTCCGTCTGCTGGATGCGACGAGCCGCATTGGCACAGAGCTGACGACCAGCTTTGCCATGACCCCGCCAGCCTCTGTCTCCGGCCTTTATCTCTCACATCCGGAAAGCGTCTATTTTGCCGTTGGCCGGATCGAGCGTGATCAGGTGGCAGACTATGCTGCTCGTAAGGGGTGGGATTTGCATAAGGCTGAAAAATGGCTCGGCCCGATCCTCAACTATGATCCGAATGAGGGGTGATGGGTGGTCGACTACGAGGAAGCGATTTTCATTCAGGGTCGCGTTTACAAACTGCGGTGCGAGCATTGTTCAGAGATGTTCTCTCTGATGGGGGTTTCTGCGGAAAACGACACACAGCATATGGATGTGATGACTGCGGGACAAAGAGGTGGTCAGGGAGTGGTTGTTTACAAGACGACCGGACCAGAGTTCGGTTCAATCGTAAGAGGGCGCCCCGTCGAAGTGCCCCAACGCATCCTGGATATTGTAGAGTGTGACGACTATCACACGTCAAGGATAGTCCGCACCGAAGATCAGAATGATGATCTGAGAGGATTGAGCAGGAGCGAATATCTCAAAAAGGCGCGCCCCCCTAAACTCTTCTGGAAATGCCCTTTTTGTGAGACCGGCGAAGCTGTCAGCATCGCAGAAATGAAGCCTGGTGAATTCAAGAAACAGGGTGGCAAACTCACGGTCATCCATCCTTTATATCTCGGAATGGAATGGTGAGCTGAGCACTCTCACATTTGTCAGCACTTCGATGCTCCGCATCTGGTAGGGTGGATCAGCGAAGCGTAATCCACCGTTTGGCGGCCATGGTGCATTACGGCTGGTGCCTAATGCACCCTACGGTTTTTCAATCAGGGTAGTTCGCGAAACTTTGTTTCGCTGTAGGGCGTACTGAGGAACGAAGCGCGCCAGACGAAACGCCATAAGGACAGCCCTATTTGGTTATCCCGGGCGAAGACCCGGGATCCAGTTTAACCGCTTCACGCGCTCGGCTTACTCACGCGAAGGCGGGCATTCAATATGGATGTTTGCTTGCGCAAAAGCCGTGACGTTTTGAGAGCGGTACCGAACTCTGCAAAACGCTGTCCGGACAAATTATTACCGCGTCTGACGCGGGGGTATGGTTGCAGGCCGGGCGAGTTTCGCGTTTGGTGTTCAGGGTCGCGGTCTGAACGGATGGGAAAACACCAGTGCATCATAAATGGTTATCAGCGCTCGTAGCGGGCGTTTGTCTGGCGAGCTGTTCGAACGCGGCAACAGGGCAGGCGGCGGACAATGCGCCGGACACAGCAGCCTTCGAGGCGGCACTGGATAACGTCTTCGCCGGTAAAGTGAGCGACGATACGCCGGGCTGTGTGGCGGGTGCCACCCGCGGCGGCGAGTTCGTATTCGCGCAGGGCTATGGCCTCGCCAATATGGAATACAGCATGCCGATCACGCCAGACAGCGTGTTTCGGATGGGCTCTGTCTCCAAGCAGTTCACCGCTGCGGCGGTAGCTCTGCTGGATGCGCGCGGGCAGATTGATCTGTCGGCTGATATACACACCTATCTGCCGGAGCTGATGGATTACGGCCATGAGGTCACCATTGAGCAGATGGTGCATCATATGTCCGGTATGGGCGATTATGACGATCGGTTTGAAGTGCGGGCGGGAGAGGCTTTCCGCTTCGGGAACGAAGATTACTGGACGATCGAAGAATTTTACGCCGCAGTCGCGCAGCACCCGCTGGACCATGAGCCGGGCACGCAATGGCGATACTCAAACCTTGCTTATTTCCTTCTGAGCCAGCTGGTTGAGCGCGTATCGGGGCAGACGCTCGCAGAGTATGCGCAGGCTGAATTCTTCACGCCGCTCGGCATGGACGATACGCTCTTTAATGATGATGTGAATCAGATCATCCTGAACCGTGCGTCTGGATATCTCGCCGTGGAAGAGGGTGGTTTCGAAACCTTCGATACCAATCTCGACTGGGTGGGTGATGGCGGCGTCTACACGACACTGAACGACATGCGCCTCTGGGACAATGCGCTGACACAAAACGCACTGCCAGAAGGCATCGCTGAAGTCATGCTGGCGCCATATCCCGGCGCGCCCATTTCCGAAGATAATCCAGGTGCCACTTATGCCTATGGCATGTTCGTTGGCGAGCGATATGGCACGACGTTTCAAATGCACTCAGGCGGCTGGGTCGCCTTTTCTACCATGCATATGCGGCTGCCGGAACGAGGTTTGAGCGTCTTTGCTATGTGCAATGGAACGCACGTTTCAGGTCCGGAAGTTGCCGAGGCGGTGCTTGGTGTTCTGGTCGGTGCGGACTGACGTCGTTTTTGTCTTCTCAAATTCGTTCGCTCATTCCCGCGAAGGCGGGAAACTAATCCCACGCCCCGCACGCCAGCCTATACTCGGGGCATGTATTCTGCGCCCGCCTCTTTCACAAACCTGTCCTCGCACGACCCGCATCGTGTGATCGGCCTGTTTCTGGCGAGGCTGCTGGCGTATCTGGTTCGTATTCATGCGGCGGGCGAGACGGTCGTCCCAAAAGACATTGCGTCTATGGCCCTCTCGGCTGACGCGCTGGTCAGCCAGTTCATCCGTATGCGTGCCGCTGCCCGGTTGAAAGCGTGCGGCTATACCTTTGCCGCCAACGCCATGCGCGCGCCGGAGATTCCTGTTGGCTCTCGCCTATCTCAGGCATGCATAGAGCACGCTCAGAACTGTGAGCCGGTGACGCCCGCCGAACTGATTGGCCGCCTTCAAACCACAATCGAAACCTTTGAACGCGCGGAAGACATGGCGAGCCTGCTTGCCCGCGTGATTGTCTGCGCTCTGGCCTATATTTTTCCGAAAGTGCGCGAGCCTTCACGGTACGCGTCACTCGAGGTCGAGGCGATTTTCTCCTCAACCGATTTTGACGGGCAGGTCATCAATCCATGGCCACCGCCTACGCGCGGCCAGATAGAGTTTCCCGTCGCGGCCTGACCGCGCCCCTTTCGACAAAAAACCACCATTCCCTCGCGCGGCGGAGCTATGCTCTGTGGCGGCAAACGTGCATCGGCTTGTTAGATTACTCTCGCGAACCCGCGGTTCGCATAGAGCGCGCTCAAGGCTGTGCCGGCTTTAGTTTGGGGGGCTCACGAGCAAGGCGAAGGCGCAGGTGCGTGCCCCCGGATTTTATTCGGGGAAGCAACAGCACCGAGCAAAAATCAAGCCTTCGGCCGGAACATTTCGAAACGATTGTCTGGCGTGATCTCGTAATAGCTGGCGGGGCCACCTGCACGTAGCACGGTGCGCATGCGGGCAGGATCATAAATCCCGTTCTCAAGCACGCCCTCAGCAATGTGCACGCCGACGACTTCACCGAACACGACCCAGCTTTGCACCTCTTTGCCCTCATGATTGGTGAGCTGGACAATCTGGGTGAGCTTGCATTCGAATGAGACGGGGCTAGCCGCAACGCGCGGCGCTTTGATCACGCGGGAGGCGCCTTGTTCCAGCTTCGCGCGGTCAAACTCGCTCTCATCAGGGCTGATTGGCGCGCAGCTTTCATTCATGGCCTCGGCGAGGTCACGGGTGACGAGGTTCCATGTGAATTCGCGCGTCTCTTCGATATTGTTGAAGCTGTCTTTCTTGCTGGCGACGCTGGCAAAACCGATAATGGGCGGGGTGTAGTTGAAGGCGTTGAAGAAGCTGTATGGCGCAAGGTTTGGTACGCCGCTGGCGCTGACGGAGCCGATCCAGCCGATAGGGCGGGGGCCGACAATCGCGTTGAACGGGTCATGCGGCAGACCGTGACCGTTTTTAGGTTCGTAGAAATGCGGACCAGTGTGTGTCGCGGTCATATTTCGGTTCCTCTGTTACTAAAAACTGTGACGGTCGCTTCTCTAAACAAAATTGGTACTATGATACAGCTTGGTAAGATCACGTCTGCGAGGTTGATGGTGAGGAACGAGCTCTCTTCTATATTGGCTGATACACATCGATGGGCGTGTGACCCCGCCAATGTGAATACGGACCTTATGTATGGCAGTTGGCAGTCCCAAGCAGCATTGCTGGCCGATTTGTTGAATCACTTCGAGGATGCGCAAGGAGGTGTGGCAGACTTTGAGAGGCTGCGCACGTTATTCGCTCCGACGGCTGGATTGTGTGAAATAGTTACCGACACCGGAGCATCAGGATATCTTGAGCTCGCTTCGCGCATGGATAAGTGGTTGAGCGAACATCGCCCGGTGCAGACCTGATTGAGTGGCAATTCGTATCCGCCCGAGCCGCGCTGGCGGATCCGTGGCGGGGGCGTGGCGGCATGGTGGCGGGGTGCTGGCGTGGCGTAATTACGGGGATTTGGGCTTTTTGAGGAAACTCTGTTATCAAATTTTCTCAGGAGCACATCATGACTTACAAAGCTGATACCGCAAAGATCAAACGCTGGCGCGAGGAGCGTCACTGGTCTCAGGAACACCTCGCCGATCTGGCTGGTGTGGGCCTTCGCACGTTGCAGCGTATCGAGAATGGTCAGCAGGCATCCGCTGACTCTCTTAAAGCTCTGGCGAGCGCGTTTCAGGTTGATGTCACAGCGCTGTACGTTGTTCCGGAAGCCGAAGCAGCTTCCATCATCAAGGCGAAGAATGCCAAAGCCAGCGACGCCATTCGCATGTCTTTCTTCATTCACCTGGCGAGCTGGGTTCTGGGCATGGCGGTCTTCGCTGCGATCAGCATCGGTTCAGGCTGGTGGGTGATGAAATGGCCAACACTCTGGTGGACGGTTGGTCTTATCTCTCACGCGGCAACCGTCGCGATTGTCGAGACGGCGATCTACTACCAGAACAAACAGCACGCTGTTTGAACGGGTCTCTTCATCGCGGCAGAGGTATAGTGCCGATGTCCGCGTTGTAGAGGAAAAAGGTGAGGGCGACAGCTTCCGGCGTGCCTGCATACCAGCCTCTCATTTCAGGGCTAGTCTCGCCCGTCTCTTCGTTCAGCGTGTAACCCCGGTAAAGTACGGAATGGTGAGCCGGGTGTGCATCCGTCGTGAAGGTATAAACTTCATGGCCATCTGAAACGCTGCACTCGGTCTGGCCATTATCCGTGCTGCAAACTGCGTCGTCGCGTTCCATCACTTTGGTCTGAAGTTCGGCGAGGCCCGAAGCGCCGACCTGAATTCCGAGGTCTGAAACCACGGGCTCGAAGGATTGTGTCGTCGGTATCTGCGTTGAGCTGCAGGCACTGACGCCGATGAACGCGGACAGGAATATCGCCGCTGAAATGATGTGTCTGGTCATGGGGCGTCCTCTCGCGTCTTTCATTCTAACCGTTCGTTTCGCTGTCGTCACATGAAGATGGCTCTCCGGCTTCGGAGAGCGGCAGCCGCCACACGGCGAACAGGGCAATCGCGCCCGAGAGGGCATTGGCTGCGAGAAAGCCCCAGGCGAGGCCGGCAAAATCGCCAACCGTCACGCCAATCCATGCGGCTGGTGCAAGCAGGAGCATGGCGCGCCCGCCCGAAAAGCCGAGCGCCATCAGTGAGCGTCCGAGGCCGTTCAGCGCGGAGCTCAGTGAAATCACGATACCATATCCGATCCATGAAAGCGGTACGATGGAAAGATAGAGCGCAAGACGGTCTGCAGAGGCTTCGGAGGACACAAACTGGCTGGCGATCAGATCACCGGCAAACCAGAAGGTGACGGCAGTCAGCGCGGCCCATGCGGCTGCGATGCCTGCGCACCAGAACAGCATGGTGCGCGTCCGGTCGGTGTAACCTGCGCCGCTATTTTGCCCGGCAAACGGCGCACTCGCTGAAGAGAGGGCCAGTAATGGCACAATCGCAATGGACTGCACTTTTGTGGCGACACCAAAGGCAGCGACGTCAGCCTGACCGAGTGTCGCGACTGCGGCTGTCGCAAGGCTGAGCGCGAACGGGTTGAGAGATGTCGAAAGGGAGGCTGGCGCTGCGATGCGAACAATTTCTGACCAGTTGCGTACACTGTCTTTTAGCCGCTGCAGGCTCACAGTCAGCAGGTCTTTATGCATGAGAAGGGCGATTGCGCCGAGCGTAGCGACAGCGCGGGCAAACACTGTCGCGACAGCGGCGCCATGCATGCCGAGATCGGGAAAAATGCCGACGCCAAAAATCAGTAGTGGATTGATCGCGATATTGAGGACCGCAATGCCAGACATAAGAACGGCGGGGCTTATGCCATCACCCGTCGCGCGTAGAAGGCCATTCGCGACAATGGGCAGGATGAGGAACAGCGCGCCCGCAAACCAGATCTGCATATAGCTGGTGGCATCAGCCAGAATGTCACCGCTTGCTCCCATCAGGCTGAAGACAGACCCGATAACCAGTGCGCCAATCACGCCCATGATGATCGCAAGGCCGAGAGACAGCGCCATAGTGCCGAGCACAATCGCTTTCTTGTCGTCTTTATTTGCGCTGGCACCAATGCGCCGTGACAGGACTGATGACGCACCTGAGCTCAGGCCAATTGCGAGGCTGATGAGCAGCATGGTGATCGGAAATGTATAGCTCACCGCGGCAAGCGGCTCTTCCCCGAGCTGACCAATGAAGTAGGCATCTGACAGGCCGATTGCCTTCACGGCCAGAACGCCGCCAATCATCGGCAGCCAGAGATCCCGCAGCCCTGAAAAGACCGACCCTGAGGTGAGGTCATCGCGACTCTTCGGTTTTGTGTCGTCGTCTGCAGAGTCGAGTGTAGCTGCCGTCATTGTGTGTCCTGTCTTTTGCCTGCGCGAACAAGCTAGGTCGAAAGAACGCGCCGGACAGGGAATTGATCCCGCGGGCAACCCGGCATAGCGTCCCGCCATGTCTCAACGAATTGCACTTCTTGGCTGTGGGCGGATGGGTTCTGCTATGGCCGCCGGTTGGCTGAAGGCCGCCGATAAACCGGAAATTTCTGTCTATGCGCCGCGCCCGACGCCGCTTGTTTCCCTGTGGGTGGAGCAGGGCGAGGTGGTGCTGAACCCTGAACGCAAACCGGCTGATATTCTGGTCGTCGCGGTGAAGCCTCAGGTGTTTGGCAATATTCTGGAGGAGGCCCGTCCGCTTTGTGACGAGGGCACGCTGGTGATCTCCGTCATGGCGGCGTGGTCTGTCGACCGGCTGGCCGACGCTCTGGGCACGCGGCGCATTGTGCGGGCCTTGCCGAGCACGCCGGGGGCTGTCGGGCAGGGCGTTACGCTGCTGTCCTGTGATACCAGCGTGAGCGAGGGCGAGCTGGAACAAGTCCGCGCGCTTCTCTCTCCGCTCGGCTGGGTTGAAGGGCCGATGGCAGAAGAGACGCTGCAGGTCGCGATGACGATTTCAGGCTCAGGCCCTGCCTATGTCTTTCACCTTGTGGAGGCACTCGCCGCTGCAGGTGTCGCGAATGGATTAGAGCCTGAGCTTGCCATGCGCCTCGCACGGCGCGGCGTGATTGGTTCGGGCGCTTTGCTTGCCGGTTCTGATGAAGATGCCGGTGCGTTACGTGAAGGCGTTACGTCTCCCAAGGGCGTGACTGCTGCTGCGCTGGAAGTCTTCATGGATGATCACAAAGGCTTTATTTCGCTCGCGACCAAAGCGATTGCCGCGGCGGTGGCGCGCGATCAGGCTCTGGCGCGCGGCGAAGACTAGCCCGTCACTGCGGAATTCCTGCGCGGCCATGTTGCGAAGCCCCTTTGGGCTATGTCATGTCTCGCCCAACAGTCACGAACTAACGGTGCATCGCACCAGAGGATTATCTATGCGTTTTACGTCACTTCTTTTCGGAACAGCCGCGCTGGCGCTTTCTGCATTTCCCGCCGCCGCGCAGGATGCTGCGAGCTATGATGCTGATACGGTCGTTGCCACGGTGAACGGAACGGAGATCACAATCGGCCATATGATCGCCTATCGCGATGCGCTGCCGGCTGAGTATGCGCGCCTGCCAGATGCGCAATTGTATTCGGGCATCCTGAACCAGCTTGTTGATCAGCAGCTTCTGGCCGACGAAGCGGCCCGTCTGGGCAAAGATGAGGGCCAGCGCGTACGCCTGACGATTGAGAATGACCGACGTGGCACGCTGGCGGGCATCGTCATTTCCGACATGCTGGATGAAGCTGTCACAGAAGATGCGGTGCAGGCGGCTTATGCTCAGGTCGTGGCGAGCTTCGACGGACAGACCGAATACAACGCGTCCCATATCCTCGTGGAAACACGTGAAGAGGCTGCATCGCTGGTCGAGCAGCTGAATGCCGGTGCTGATTTCGCGGAATTGGCGCAGGAGTTTTCTACCGGCCCGACCGGACCAAACGGCGGTAATCTTGGCTGGTTCGCAGCAGGTGTCATGGTTCAGCCATTCTCTGAGGCGGTTGAAGGTATGACCGCGGAGACTGTTTCAGGACCGGTTCAGACCCAATTCGGCTGGCACGTGATCCGCCTGAATGAAACGCGCGAAACGACACCGCCTTCATTGGCTGAGATGCGCGACGGCATTATTGCGGAGCTTCGAAATAATGCACTGCAAGCGCATCTGGACGCCCTGAGTGACGCGGCTGATATCGTCGTTGCCGGAGACGCCGTTCCAGAGACAGCGCTCTCCACCGTTCAACTGGACGACTAGTCTATCGGTTGTGGGGCAGGCGGTTGCCACTCACCTGAGGTGATCGCTTCGCCCGGCTGATAGGCGCGGAGGACATAATTCCACCCTTCGGGTGTCGGAATGCAGTTCACAGTGTCTGCCTCACATCCACCAAGCTGGATGCGATAGCTTCCATCCTCGCTTTGTGTCGCGTTCACATTGTTGAGCGCATTTACGCCGAGTTCGTTCGGCACCATAAAGCCGCGCGTATTGTACATGGTGACCGACCAGAAGGCGTCTGCTGGAACGTCATTGAGGATCAGCTCATGCGGTTTGTCCTCATCGCCAGGCATTGGGCGGCCTGTGAAATAAGCGGCTTCTGCTTCCGGCAGCAGGCCCCAGCCGACCGCAGTGACGATAAGGTGGGAGACCGGATCAATCTCCTCGGCGGTTCCCATCCGCACGCCAAAATTACCACGTGCCAGTGCGCCAAGGCGTAAGAGTGCCATGCGGGTCGCATCAAAGCTTGCCTGATCATAGTCGGGTACGATGAATTCGCCCTGCGCAGGTTGGCTGATCTCGATCAGGTCCTGCAGCCCGTTCGCGATGGAAATATCGTCCTGATCGAATGAGTCGGCGAATACGCGGATGATAACGGCGGCATAGCGCGTGCCGATATCGTCGGCTGTGAAGGTGTTGGTGCCACCATGATATACATCAATTGTTGTGTGGTCCTGCGTCAGCACTTGGGCTGAGATATAACGCCCGTCTGGCGCATCTGGCAGGGTGATGGTGACAGGGCCGGCTTCCATGTCGAACACGCCGGACGAATAAAGCGTATCGAGGTTCATACGGATGACCGTCTGGTTTTCCAGGTCGGTCGGTTGGCGTCCGAGATGAACGCTGCCGAGCTCACCGCGCGCGATCACCACGCCCATATACCGGTCCGTTTCGGCGCGGACGAAATTATGCGGGCCAACGTGGACCGGATCAGCGATTGCGGTGGTCGAAAGCATAAGACCGCCAAGCGCGGCCATGGCGTATTTCATCAAGTCTCTCCCTCTGTCTGCGTCACGTCTTGATGCGTGGCCGTCAGTGTTTCCGGTGTATCGTGGACCAGTGCGAGGCGTGTGGCCAGATTTAATGTTACCCCGGCCAGCTTGTGTTAGGTTGAAACGGTTCGCAGCAGGGGAAGTGCGCAACCGCAATGAAGGTTCTCATCCTCACTTATGGCACGCGAGGCGATGTCCAGCCGTTCGTGGCACTGGGGCGCGGCCTGCAGGCGCGCGGCGACGAGGTGCATATTGCCACCTCGACACGCTTTGAGGCGTTCGTCACAGAGAATGGTCTCGGCTTCTGTCCGGTTTCCGATGATTTGCTTGCCATTCTCGACACGCGCGACGGGAAAGACATGCTGGAAAATACGGCAAACTTCTTCGATATGGCTCGCCAGTATATCCGGATGGCAAAACGTGTCGGGCCGATGCTGGAAGAACAGTTAGAGCAGGGCTGGCAGGCAGGGCAGCAGGTGAAGCCTGATCTGGTGATCTTCCATCCAAAAGGTGCTGCCGGACCTGCTATCGCCGAGGCCTTCAACGCGTCGGCCATTCTGGCCCTGCCGTTTCCTATGTTGGTGGCCACTGGCGAGGCGCCGCATCTCGGCTTTCCGAAACTCCCGTTAGGCGCGGCCTATAACCGGTTCACGCATAATGTCGTGCGGGCGGCATCTGCGCTCGGCCTCAAGGGCGCGATGAAGAAGCTGCGGGCGAACAAGGGCCTGCCAAAAGCGAAGCGATATGATGCACTTCACATGGCGGACGGAACGCGCTTGCCGACCATGACGTGTGTGAGTCCGTCAGTCGTTCAGCGCCCACATGACTGGAATGAAAGCGACATCATCACCGGCTATTGGTTTCTGGAGCATCAGTCAGACTGGGAGCCGGATGAAGCGCTTGCAGAGTTCCTGCAGGCTGGGCCGCCACCGGTCTATATCGGGTTTGGGTCGATATCAGGTAAGCGACCGGAAAAGCTGGCTGAGATTGCGATCAATGCGCTGGCAGCATCCGGCCAGCGCGGCATTTTGGCGACTGGTTGGGGCGGGCTAAAGCCGTCTGAGCTGCCGGAAACGGTCTTGCAGATTGATAGCGCGCCGCATGACTGGCTGTTTCCGCGCATGGCGTGCGTCGTCCATCATGGCGGCGCGGGTACAACAGCAGCAGGGCTAAAAGCAGGCGTTCCGTCTCTGATCGTGCCGTTTGTCGGCGACCAGCCCTACTGGGCCGACAAAGTGTTTGAGATTGGTGCCGGGCCGAAAGGTATTCCGCAGAAGAAATTGACCGCTGACAACCTCGCCGCTGCGATATCCGAAGCCGTGACCAGTGAGGCGATCCGATATCGCGCCGCGGAGATTGGCGCGCAAATCAGAGCCGAAGATGGCGTCGCTGCTGCGATCGCTCAAATTGATCGGGCGATGGAAAACATGAGATTGTTGCGTGAATAAACGTGCAGGCTCGTTCGATGACCGACAGTTTGCTCCCAACTGATCTGGCATCGAATTCGAAGGTCGCATTGAGGCTGGAGCGTGACGCCCGCAAAATGGATATGGAAGAGGGCGTTTAAGCCCTCTTCGTCCTTCGTTCGTTATCGGCGGGCAATCCAGTTGCGATATTGCTTCGCGCGGGACTTGGCTTCGAGCTCCGAGGTGACGAGTGCGTAAAGCGGCCACACATTAGGGTTCGGGCGCTTGCCTCTGGAGAGTTTCTTCATCTGAAAGCGCACGGACGACATTTGCGCCGCTGAGGCGAGGGCTTTGTCCTTCATCTGAATTGGCTTCAGCGCGGGTGCAGGTGTTTCGCCTGCCTGCCAGCGGTTTGGAAGGTCCGGGCAGATGGCAATGGCCGTTGCAATGCCCGCCATGTCTACGCCGCTCTCGATGACCGCATTGGCGACCTCAATACGGCGGATCCCTCCTGTCACCATGATCGGCATGTTTGCGACTTTTCGGATTTCGGTCGCGAACTCCAGAAAGTAGGCCTCGCGGGCAAGCGTGCGGTCGTCACGTGCGGTCCCCATCATGGCGGGCGCTTCATAGCTACCGCCCGAGAGTTCAATCAGATCAACGCCCAGCGGGTTCAGCCATTCAACCACCTGACGGGCATCATCCTCAGAGAAGCCGCCGCGCTGGAAGTCGGCGGAGTTGATCTTCACGGTGACGGCGAAATCAGGGCGCACGGCGGCGCGGATCGACTTGACGATATCCAGAAGCAGGCGGGCACGGTTTTCCAGCGCACCGCCCCATTCATCCTCGCGCTTATTTACAAGCGGAGAGAGGAACTGGCTGAGGAGATAGCCGTGTGCCGCATGTATCTGAACACCAGAGAAGCCTGCTGTCTCTGCCAGAAGAGCCGTGTTTGTGAAGCACTCTTTGATGTCCGCAATGTCTTCGGGCGTCATGGCTCGCGGCGGGGGAAAGCGACCGGACTGAGCGCCAAGATCAAGCCCGACGGCAGACGGCGCAATCGCCTGCTGGCCAAGCGAGCCCGGCATCTGGCGGCCCGGATGATTGATCTGCATCCAGAACTGCGCGCCGTTTTGCGTGCCGATGTCTGCCCAGCGTCTGAACTTCTCCAGATTGCGGTCGTTCTCCAGAACAACGCCGCCAGGGCCCGTCATCGCGCGGCCATCAACCATAACATTGCCGGAGATGATCAGGCCGGTGCCGCCTTTGGCCCAGCTATCATACAGTCGGTAGAGCTGGTCGGATGGGCCCTGATCGGAATCAGCCATGTTTTCTTCCATGGCACCCTTGCCGATACGGTTTTTGATTTCATTGCCATTCGGCAGAACCAGTTTTGAGAACAATGCCATGAGGCGCTCCATTCATCAGATTTTGACCTACCCTAACCTTTGAGTTAAGTTTAAGGTCAAGCGACTTATTGAAAGCATTTGATATGAAGATTGGCGACCTTGCAGAGCGTACCGGATTACCGGCCTCTAAAATCCGCTTCTATGAGCGCATCGGGCTGCTGACCATGGTGGACCGTCGTCCGAACGGGTATCGGACCTATCCGGAACAGGCGGTTGTCGTACTGGATCTGATCACCAGCGCCCAGCTTGCGGGCTTCAGTCTCGATGAGATCCGCAATCTTGTTCCGGATGATCTGGATGGCTGGGAGCATGACAAACTGCTGGGTGCGTTGAAATCCAAGATCGCTGACATTCAGGCGATGGAGAAGCGCCTTGCTAAGAGCCGAAAACAGCTGACCGCGCTGATCAATGAAATCGAAGACAAGCCGGACGATATGGATTGCACGGAAAACGCCCGCCGCGTTCTTTCCAGCCTGTTTATGCGTGAGAGCAAAGCATGAGCGCCCAGCCTGCTGGCTACTCCGGTAAGCCGCTCTGGCGGAAGTTGGGCATCAAGCCCGGCATGCGGGTGTTGCCGGTTAATCCGCCAGACCATTATGACGATCTGATTGACGGCGCAGAAGGTATGGAAGAGGTCGTTTCCGGTCCCGCAGAGATCGTGCATCTCTTCTGTGACGCACGCGCTGATCTTGACGCTGGTTTTGGGTTGGCGCTGGCTCAGGTCGCGCCGGGCGGTATGCTCTGGGTGAGCTGGCCGAAAAAGTCCTCAAAACGGTTCATTGATCTGACCGAAGATCAGCTGCGCGAGGTTATTCTTCCGACAGGCTGGGTAGATGTGAAAGTCTGCGCTGTGGATGCGGACTGGTCCGGCCTGAAATTCCTTAAACGCAAATCATAAGGGCGGACATGACTTATACCTTCGATGCGCAAAACCCACCGGTAGATGATGGGGAGATTACTGCTCTGGAAGAGCTTCTCGATGCGCCCTTGCCGGAAAACTATAAAGCGCTTTTGAAGTATTCTCATGGCGGGGAGTGGCCGATACCGGTCGCGCCTTATGACTTCGTGATGTTTGAGGTTGATACGGTGATCGGTAATCTCACCGCGACCGACTTTGCCGAAGCCTTTCCGGGCCTGCTGCCTATCGGCGGCGATGGCATGTCAGACTATATCGCGCTTGATTTTACCGGTGGCGGCGCGGCAAAAGTGGTTGGCGTAGATGCGGTTGAATCTGCGCCGGAAGATGCCGTCTACCCAATTGCCGAAACTCTGGAAGCGTTTCTGGAAATGGTCGGTCAGGCGCCAGAAGAACACTAGACAGGGCAAGTCTCAGCGCCATATCTGGAAGCCGGACAAAGGATACGCCATGACTGACCAGATCACGCAGGACAAAATTGAAGCTGCAGCCTTTCGCAGGCTTCTGAAGCATCTCGCCGACAATCCGGATGTGCAGAATATTGATCTGATGATCACAGCAGATTTCTGTCGGAACTGTCTGGCGGACTGGTATCGTGAAGCCGCGGCTGAAAACGGCATTGAAATGTCTAAGGATGAGGCCCGCGACTATACGCATGGCATGCCGTATGCCGAATGGAAGGCGTCTCAGCCGGACGCGACGCCAGAGCAAATGGCCGCGTTCAAAGCCCGCAAAGACGCGAAAGCCTAGGCGCCCATAAACAAGCGCAGATAAAGCGTGAGCGTCACGACCGAAACCACGGTCGAAATCAATACGACCTGTCCCGGAATGCGGGCGTTTCGCTCATAGAATTCGGCCAGCATGAACGGGCCGGTGCCTGTTGGCATGGCCGCGATGAAAACGGCTGAGTGCAACAGGAATGGCGGCAGGTTCAGGATCGGGCCGGCGACGACCCATGTGATTAGGGGCTGCGCAAACAGCTTCAGGCCCGTGAGCCATGTAATGTCGATGATACGGACAGGAGCGGCGCCTTCCTTCGCGCCAGCATCCGCGAAGAACAGACCGATAGCGACCAGCGCGCAGGGTGAGGCGGCTGCGCCAAGCAGGTCTATGAAAGACTGAGCCGGGGCGGGAACGCTAATCCCCGCGAGCAGGAATACCGTGCCAAGTGCCGGCGCGATAAATAGCGGGTTGGTGAACAGTTTAACCGTCGTCACGCGAGCAATTTTGAGTGGGCTGCCTTCGGTTTGCAGTGCGCTCTCGATAATGATCAGGCCGATGCAGAAGATCACTGTGATCGTGATCACCGATGCGATCACAGCAGGCATTAGGCCGGGCTGCCCATAGACGGCCAGCATCAGAGGAAAGCCCATATAGGCCGTGTTGGAGTAGCTGGAGCTAAGGCCATCTACGGCTGCGTCGGCGAGCTTCACCTTCTGCCAGACGCGAATGAAGAGCGTGATGAAGAACACCACGAAACATCCAGTGGAGTAGGCAAGAATGAAACCCGGCTGCCAGATCTCTTCAAGGCCAGCGCCGGCGATGACGTCGAACATAAGAACGGGCAAAGCCAGATAGACTACGAAGCGGTTGATTTCACGCAGCGCAGTTGGGCCGAGCGCACCAAACCGGCGAGCTGCCCAGCCAGCCAGAATGAGCCCGAAGACAGGCAGAACGGTGAAGAGCGTCGAAAGCATGGGCGGTCAGGTCTTATAGGGATGAAGTTTGCCGTCACGACCGCGCAGAGCCGGGCCATCCGGCGTCTCGCGCAGGTCGGACTGAGCGGCATTGGCTTTGGACACGCCACCCGGAATGTCGATGACATAGCGTGGCACAGACAATCCGCTGACGCGGTCGCGAACCGCGTCGTAAAGGGCGCGGCCTTTTTCGACGCTCACACGAAAATGCGATGTGCCGGGGGCGAGGTCAGGATGGTGCAAATAATAGGGGCGGATCAGGTTCTCTGTCAGGGCTTCGAACAGGTCAGACAGGGCCTCTACCGAATTGTTGACGCCGTTGAGCAGAACGGTCTGCGACACAAGGGCGATGCCCGCATCTGCCATCAGGCGGGATACAGCTTTGGTCTCGTCTGAGAGTTCTTGCAGATGATTGATGTGGATCGACACATAGGTCGCGACGCCATCAGCTTTCAATCCGCCGATAAATTCCGGAGTGATGCGAGCAGGGTCGGCGACCGGCATGCGCGTGTGCCAGCGAATGATCTTGACGTGTGGAATCTCCGCAATCGCGTCTGTCAGGGCGCGTGCGCGTTTGGCCGATAGCATAAACGGATCGCCGCCGGTCAGGATGACTTCCTTCACCTCCGGCTGGCTTCGAATATAGTCGAGCGCGGCGTCCAGTTCCGCGGACGTCAGCGTGTCGCCAAGGTCTGGCCCGACCATTTCGCGCCGGAAGCAGAAACGGCAATACACAGGGCAGACCGCGACGGGCTTGAGAAGAACACGGTTCGGATAGCGGTGAACAATGCCGGCAACCGGTGAATGGCTCTCATCGCCAATCGGATCGTTCAGCTCCTCTGGCAGGCGCACCAACTCGGCAGGCGAGGGGACGAACATGCGCGCGATCGGGTCAGATGGATCGTCACGTTCAATGCGGTTTGCCAGAAACGGCGTCACCGCGATGGCGTAGCGGTCGGCGACAGGTTTCAGCGCTTCTGCTTCCTCGTCAGAGACCAGTCCGGCACTGGCCAGCGCGACAGGTGAGGAGAGCGGGCGTGAGCTCATGCCTCGAAAGGTGCCCAGATCATATGATGCACGCTTGGTGCTTTTGCTGCGAGCATGGCGATACGTTCGAAACCGAGCGCCACGCCGCTGGCATCTGGCATGGTTTCAAGCGCTTTCAGGAAGTCTTCGTCGAGCGGGTAACGCTCGCCATAGAGCTTTTCTTTCAGCGCCATGTCGTCTTCAAAACGTGCGCGTTGCTCTTCCGGATCTGTGAGTTCGTGAAAGCCGTTCGCGAGTTCGACACCGCAGGCATAGAGTTCAAACCGGTCGGCAAAGCGCGGGTCGTCTTCGCAGGCGCGCGCAAGTGCTGCTTCACAAATCGGGTAGCGGTAGAGCACGGTAAGCTGGCCGTTTCCAAGTTTCGGTTCGATTTTGGACACCAGAACAGCCGAGAAAATATCAGACCAGCTTGCATCTTTAGAAATGCCGATGCCGGCTTCAATCGCGAAATCTGCGAACAGATCACGGTCGTCGAGTACAAGCTCCAGATCGATATGGGCGAAGACAAGGAATGCATCTGACAAAGACAGAAGCTCGACTGGAATGAACGGGTCACATACCCGGCCTTTCCATTCAAACACCTTTGTCCGCATGGCCTTGGCCGCGGTCCGGCAGAGTTCGACCGTATCTTTGATGACGTTCTCAAGAGACGCGCCTGCGCGGTACCACTCGATCATCGTGAATTCGGGTGAATGGAGCGGGCTGACCTCGCCATTGCGATAAACACGGGCAAAATCAACGATTTGCGTTTCGCCCGCACTCAGAAGCTTTTTGCAGGAAAACTCTGGCGAGGTGTGCAGGTAGAGAGACTTCTTCGCGCCAGTATCGTCGCGATAGTCTGTTTTGAAGGCCTGAAGATGGGTTTCGTTTCCTGGCGAGGTTTGCAGCGCGGAACACTCGACCTGAGTGAAACCTTCATCTTCAAACCAGTCTTCCAGTGCGCGTTTGACCGTTCGGCGCGCAGTCAGGAAAGGGCGGCGGTCTGCATGACGATCCGGATGCCAGAATGGATCACCTGTCATTTGCGCGTGCTCCGCTTCAAAACGAATTACTCAACTGGGAGCTTGGCGAAAGCGCCTTAAGACGGTATGGCGGTGGCCAGACCTGCTGCTCCGTTACCGGAGCGCTCTACACCACCAGCCCCTTAGCGGGCAACACGGGAAAACCTCATGGCCGTTGAAGTCGCAGCGAATATTCGCAAGGGAAACATTATTGAACACACGGATGGGCAACTTTACGTCGTTCTGAAAGCAGAATCGTTCCGTCCGGGTAAAGGTACACCGACCACCACTATCGAGATGCGCCGCATTTCTGATGGCATCAAGTCTGTGATCACGACGAAGACTCAGGAAAAGCTGGAAAAAGCATTCGTTGAGGAAGTCGACCACACATATCTCTACATGGATGGCGACAACTACGTCTTCATGCACCCTGAGACATTCGAGCAGGTATACGTATCCGGCAATATGCTTGGCGACAGCGCACCATTCCTGCAGGAAAACATGACCTGTATCCTGCAGATGTTCAACGGCGAGCCTGTGTCCATCACGCTCCCTAAGAGCATCACGGTAGAAATCACAGAGACAGAGCCGGTTGTTAAAGGCCAGACTGCGTCGTCTTCTTACAAGCCTGCGATGACTGATATTGGCGTTCGCGTTATGGTGCCTCCGCACATTGATGCTGGCACGCGCATCGTCGTGAACACCGAAGACTCCACATACATGGAACGCGCGAAAGACTAAGGTCTCACGCCTTCCGACACGAATGAGCGGACGAGCAATCGTCCGCTTTTTTTGTGCCCTGCTTTCCGTAAGGGAAAGCGTCAAATTTTCAATCTAAGTGATCTGCGACGTTAATTTTTCAATGGTAAACTTTTCCCCGTGCACGGACCGGATTGAGGTGACGTGCAGAGGGGTAGGCAGATGGCACTCGTGCTGCATTACATCTACGGCTCTACAGCCTCCATACCCCAAGTGGTCATGGAAGAGGCCGGACTCGCCTACAGCCTGAAGGCGCTGCCATCGGGTGTCGATGACGTGCATCTCGACCAATACCCCGAAGCGAAGTTCAAGCTGTCAGGACGTATCCCCGCGCTGGAAGACGGGTCCAATGTCGTCTTCGAGACCGGCGCCATTATCATGCACCTTCTGGCCAAACCCGAAGCGGCGCATCTGATGCCTGCCTACGGGTCAAAGGAATGTTCCCGCTTCATGCAATGGCTGTTTTACATGACGACATCGCCCAAGGCGACGTTAATGGAATTCATGTGGCCTGAGCGGTGGGGGCGGTTTGCAGATGATCAGGACTGGGTTCGTGAGCGTGCCGCCGACCGCATGGTCACGCAATGTGATTATCTGGATTCAAACGTGTCAGAAGGCACATTCCTGTCCGTCGGGTTTACCGCGCTCGATATCTATCTGACCGAGCTTGCCCGCTGGAGCGCTGTGACCGGCATGCCGATGTGGCGGTGGAAAAACCTCGGCAAGATTGTCGAGGCGACCCGGAACCGGCCTGCGTATAAGCGCATGCTCGCCATGCAGAGGATTAGCTGGCCGCAGCAGGCTGCCTAGCTTGCGTGATAGGTTACGAGCACATAGCTGCGCTTTGCCATGTCGGCTTTCAGTTTTGACCGGAAACCGGCATCGTCCGGAATGGCGCAGATAGAGGTCAGCGTCTCCAGCATGGTGTCAGTCACATCTCCCTCCCAGGTGAAGGCGAGATAGGCAGAGCCAATACCGAACAGGGTAAGCCCAGCGCGCTCTTCCAGATGACGAGCCAGCTCGTGATTTTCAAACGGGTCGAGGTCGCCTTCAGGCCCGTCCGGTCCGAAATAGCCATTCGGAAAAGCGATCAGCGTTTCATAGGCATGGCGAACGGGCGCCAGATTGAACACACTAATGCCATCGAGTTTCTTGGCGTAGGTCGATACGTCCTTCCAGTACTCGTCCCACAAGGTCAGCTCTGTGTTCATCCGCAGACGGGCGCTCACCTCTTCAAACGACATTGTCACAAGCTGGCGGCGGAAATTGGCTTCGCGGATGGGGAATTCTTCAGGCGTGTTCATCTCGCCGAGATATTCACCCGACTCGTCGAAACGGTCCGCTGGCGCCAGTGATCTATCCACGTCGCCGGTATCATTCAGGCCGTAACGCTCGGCTGCATGGTACGAGGTGTAAGAGGCCTGAAAGTCATCAAGGCTGGTGACGACTTTCATATCGGCATGGTCGCTTTGAAGTTTGCGATACGTCTTCAGAATATCGGGAATGCCGAAGGCGCCGGTTGCGACGTATCCGTCGGTGAGCTGCTCCTGAGCCGCTGCCATCTTCGTCTCAGAGAAGCGAACGAGCTTTAGCGGACCTTTCGCCATAGGTCTGTGCTGTCGCGGATCGCTCTTTTTCTTATTCTTGAAAAACGAAAACATGGAGTACTCAGGTCAATAGAGCACGCTAACCTAAGGGAAAGCGTACTTAGAGCAAGCGGCATTTTCAGCAGATTAAGAATTTGCGGTAAGACTGGCGTTGAATCCGGATTACAGGGAGCGATCCATGGCCAAGGGACAGTGCCTGTGCGGCGCATTATCTTTTGAAGTCGAAGGCGACCCGATCTGGAGCGCCGTGTGCCATTGCGAAAGCTGCAGGCGCGCAACCTCTTCGCCGTTTACCGCATTTGTTGGCTTCTCGCGGGAGAGTGTTCGCTGGACGGGCGATACGCCGGCCAGCTATGCGCATTCTGAAAAAGCCGAACGGCTCTTTTGTAAGAAATGTGGATCACAGATCGCCTACATGTCGAACTCACGCACGGATCAGATCGATCTCTACACGGCGAGTTTTGAAGACCCGAATGCGTTCGCACCGATGAAATCCGCCTTCCGTGAGGAGGCGCTCTCTTTCATTCATGCAATCCCGAATCTGCCAGACTGGAACTGATCGTCGTCGCGTCTCTCCGGAGACGGTTTGAAAAAGAATTGCAGCCGATTGCATGCGGGCTGTTGTCTTTTGCCTCGGGCTGAGCGAATGGCGACACAATGAGCCTCTCTGTTCGCATATTTGTCTGCGGTATTCTCCTCTTCGCATCGCTCGCCGGTTTCATGGCGACCGATCTCGTTCTGCCTGCGGTTCCAGAACTTCCGGAGATTCTGAATGGCAGCGCGACGGAGACACAATACATTTTGGCCGCTTTCATTGGCGGGCATGCGCTCGGCCTGTTGCTGTTCGGCGCGATTACCTGGCGTTTTCGCAGACCGCATATTCTGATCGTTGCGATGGTCGGGTTTGGCCTGTCGTCCTTCATGGCGACGCAGGTCACGGCCATCTGGCCGCTTGTCATTTTGCGCGTGTTTCAGGGTATTTTTGCAGCCGGGTCTACGGTGATTGCGCCGGGCATTATGCGTCAGCTCTTTTCCGAAAAAGGCGCAACCCGCGCGCTGGGTATCTTCTCCAGCCTTGAAGCGCTCGCGCCGGCAATGGGGCCGATCATCGGCTACTGGCTTCTGGACATTGGTGGCTGGACGCTGAGCTTCTACATTCTGACTGTGATTGGCGCTGCTGTTGCGGCGGTTGTGTTCTTTGTCGGGAAATGGATTCCGCGGTCAAAAACCGAAGGCAATCGTGGCAGCTATCGCTCGCTCCTGAAGTCGAAGGTTTATCTGCGGTATTCGCTGTCACAGGCGCTATGCGTTGGCGGTCTGATCGTGCTGGTTTTCAGTGCGCCAGCCATCTTCGTGAGAGCCTGGGGCGGAAGTATGACGCATTTCATCATCATGCAGTGTGCGGGCGTCGCCTGTTTCATTATCGCCAGCAACTCGACGAGCTATTTTGTCGACCGGTTTGGCGCTGAGAAAGTCATCTGGCTCGGCACATTTATCTCGATGATCGCCGCCCTGCTGATCCTGCTTTATGCGTTGAGTGGCGGGCAGGAGCCTTTGGTGGTCGCGGCTTTGTTCGCGCCTTTGAACCTCGCTCTGGGTATCAGAGGTCCACCGGGCTTTCTGCGTGCAATTATTGCAGGTGGCGGGCAGGACGATCGCGCATCGTCTCTGTTGGTGCTGGCGCTCTTTGCAGCGGTTGCCGGTGGCACAGCTATTCTGGCGCCTTTCGTTGAGCACGGCATGGTGGAGACGGCGTTCGCAGTCTTCCTTATGGAGCTCGGCGCGGTAGGTCTGCTGGTCTGGCTTCCGGGCCTTCCGGACAAGCTTGCATCGTGATTTGGCCGCTCCCTGGTTTCATGTCAGACTGGGCGCATAAAAACGGGAGTTTGATATGAAGACGATTTCGGTGACGCTTCTGGCGCTCATGATGGCAGCCTGCACAACAAATGCGGACGGCTCGCTCGGCTTCATTTCCCAGTCTGACCGCAATCAGGAAGCCGGTGAAGAAGAACGGGAAGTGCACGAAACCGAACACCATCTGATGGATCGGTTCGAATATCACGACGAAGACCCTGTTTAGCCTGTCCTGAGTGATTGACTTTAGTGCGCGGCGTGGCACACCCCGCCCATGCTAACGATCACAGACCTCACCTTCGCTTTTGGTACACGCACCCTGTTCGAGGAGGCGTCCGCACAGCTGGCGAAAGGCTGGAAGGTCGGACTTGTCGGGCGTAACGGCACAGGCAAGTCGACACTGCTCGGGCTGATCCGTGAGGCGCATGACCGTGAAGGCAAGGATGAATCCATCCGCTTCAATGAAGGTGCAACGCTCGGTTGGGTCGCGCAGGAAGTTGCGCCAACCGACGAGACCATTCTCGAAGTCGTTCTGAAAGCAGATGCTGAACGCCACGCGCTGATGACGGAATCTGAAACTGCGACCGATCCTGATCGCATCGGCGAAATCCATGAACGCCTTCTGGATATCGATGCATGGTCTGGTGAGGCGCGCGCGAGTGAAGTTCTGATGGGACTTGGCTTTACGCCGGATGACCTGCACCGCGCGTCGAAAGAATTTTCTGGCGGCTGGCGTATGCGTGCGGCCATTGCGGGCGTTCTGTTTGCTCAGCCTGACGTGCTGCTGCTCGACGAGCCGACCAACTATCTCGACCTTGAGGGGGCTGCCTGGCTGGAAAACTATCTTCGGGCCTATCCGAACACAGTGATCCTTGTCAGCCACGACCGCGAAATGCTGAACGCCTGCGTGACGCACACTCTGGCACTCGATCATAAGAAACTTGAGCTCACCACGGGCGGCTATGACGATTATCTGCGCATGCGTGCGATCAAGTATTCCCAGCTGGAGGCGATGAAGAAGAAGCAGGACGCTGAACGTGCCCATCTGCAAAGCTTTGTCGACCGCTTCCGGGCAAAGGCCTCGAAGGCAACGCAGGCCCAGTCCCGTATCAAAATGATCGAAAAGATGAAGGACGTCGCTATTCCGGTTTCGGAGCGCACGGTGCCGTTTCATTTTACAGCGCCGGAAGCTCAACTCGCGCCACCTTTGCTGGAGCTGCGCGGTGCCAGCTGCGGCTATGGCGAGAACGCTGTCATTCTGACTGAGGTCGATCTGCGCGTAGACCCTGATGACCGTATCGCAATTGTCGGCACGAACGGGCAGGGCAAGACGACACTTGTTAAAACCATTGCGCAAAAGCTTCAGCTCATGGACGGCGAACGCAAAGCGCCGGGCTCAATTCGCATCGGCTATTTCAGCCAGGATCAGATGGACGAGCTCAGCCTTGGCGAGACGGTTTATGATCACGTGCAGCGGGCCATGCCGAAAGGCACTTTGCCAGCCAAGGTGCGCGCAAAGGCGGCCCAGCTCGGCTTTTCTGTAGAGAAGGTCGAAACCAAGGTTGAGAAACTGTCGGGCGGCGAGAAAGTGCGCCTGCTTATGGGCCTGATGGCCATGACCGAGCCGCACATTCTTATCCTCGACGAGCCGACCTCTCACCTTGATATTGATAGCCGCGAAGCGCTGATCTACGCGCTGAACGATTATCGCGGCGCTGTTCTGCTCATCACGCACGATGTCTATCTGGCCGAAGGTACAGCCGACCAGCTCTGGCTGGTAAAGGATGGTAAGGCCTGCGAGTATGACGGCGATCTGAACGACTATAAAAAGCTCGTTATGGCGGCCGACCGCGATCAGTCGAAAACGTCAAAAGCGCCAGCGCCGAAGGTAGACGTCGTCGTC
>CENJ01071111.1_pt1 | contig 57219 bp, 50 predicted proteins | sample 356161 | NCBI WGS metagenome assembly CENJ01 (sample SAMEA2619531, study PRJEB7988) | marine metagenome | biome: marine biome (ENVO:00000447); feature: surface water layer (ENVO:00002042); material: "saline water (ENVO:00002010), including plankton (ENVO:xxxxxxxx)" | depth 5 m
TTAGGCACTAATGAAAAGAAAAATCTGAGCGTAAATGATTTTAAACAGACCTGAGAATAGTTGTAAAATCCTTAAATGACAGGCTCGCGCCGCCAACTAGAGCTCCATTAACGTTTTCAAGCGCTAAAATATCTGAAGCGTTCGCCGCCGAAACAGACCCCCCATAAAGAATTTTAAACTTAGCACCTTCTTTTGGATGAAGTTTCAATAAAGTTTTACGCAAATGAGCATGTGTCCTGAGGATGTCGGCAGGTTTTGGTGTGCGCCCGGAACCAATAGCCCAGACAGGCTCATAAGCAATCAATGTACTTTGTGGGGTGGCAGAGGAAGGTATAGACCCACGTAACTGGCGACCGACAACTTGCAAGGTTTGACCTTTATTAAATTGCTGGCGTGTTTCCCCTACACAGATTATTGACTGCAACCCCTGCTCGATGACTGCTTGAGCTTTTTGACGGACCTGCTTGTCGGTTTCATCATATCCTGCTCGGCGCTCGGAATGCCCGACAATCACAGCCTTAGCTCCCGCATCTTTCAACATGGAGGCACTAACATCTCCTGTATACGCGCCGGATGCCGCGACATGACAGTTTTGCGCGCCGATCTTGAGTTTTGAGCCTTTTATCGCTCCACCTGCACGGCCAATCAAGGTTGCTGGTGGGCAAATCATCACGTCAGCGGCAATTTTGTGCTTATCAAGAAAATCGGCAAATCTGCTAACCAACTTTACTTCTTTGCCAGAACCGTTCATTTTCCAGTTCCCGATAATTGCAGGTCTTATGGGCATAAATGCTACCCCTCAATGTTGCTTTTGAGTTTAGTTTTAAGTATCTGGCTTAAGCATGTCATCTTTTTCTGTGATTCATCAACATTGAAACCACAAATAGAACTATAGACGCGCCATCCTTTGCTTGTTTTTACCTATCGCAAACTTTATGATGCGGCAAAATTCTGGCGTCCCAAGGAGTTATCATGCTGACACAAATCAGAAAAATATTTAGCGGAGTGCTCGGCTTTGCGCTCATCGGACTGCTCGTTATTGCTTTTGCCGCATGGGGCGTTGCCGATATGTTTGACATGGTCGGACGCGGTAGTGTTGCCAAAGTGGGAAGTCAAAAAATACCTACCAATGAGTTCCGCTTTCGTTTAGCGCAACAAATGGACCAGATTTCACGCGAGCTTAATGAGCCACTCACCATTGAACAAGCAAGAACATTCGGTGTTGACCAGCAAGTTCTTGGCCGAATGATTACTCTCGCCACCTTAAATGAAGCCACCGACGAGTTGGGTTTGGATGTCAGTGATGATTATATAAGAGGCGAGATTATCAATGACCCAAGCTTCGCCGGGCCGGGGGGTGGTTTTGATACCCCTACATTCCGTCGTCTTCTTGCGCTTAATGGTTTAACAGAAAAAGTATTTGTGCGCGACAGACGCAACAATAAAACACGAGAGCAAATGCTCGGTGCGATTTCATATGCCACTGTGTTTCCGGCTAAGTTAAATGAGATTATTTACACGCACTCGCTTGAAACCCGAAAAGTTGAATATATCCTCATACAGCCGGATATGGCAGGCGTAATTGGGGACCCTTCTGAAGACGAACTGCGTACGCTTTACCAGCAAGTGCCAAATATCTTTACTGAGCCGGAGCGACGCACAGCCACAATCTTGAACCTCTCACCGAGCAATCTCATTGATACAATCACCATAACGGAAGATGAGTTAAGAGAAGAGTATGAAATCCTTCAGGATGATTACATTAATGCCGAAACGCGTGAAGTTAACCAACTGGTTCTGACTGATGAAATCGAAGCCCAAAAAGCAAAAGATATTCTGGCGTCAGGAAAAGAGTTTGAAGATGTTGCCAAAGCACTGAATCAAAAAATCTCAGATACTGATTTAGGTGAAGTGGCGCGCGGGGATTTTATTGCCGAAGAGTTGGCTGACCTAGCCTTTAGTCTTGAGGAAGGCCAAACAAGTGGAATTGTCGACGGCCCACTTGGAAAAGTCGTCATGAAAGTGCGGAAAATCAATGCACAAACTTCACAATCATTCGAGGATATAAAAGAGGAAATTAGACAAAAATTGGCTCAGGAAAAAGCCGAAGATGATTTGGTTGTTCTCTCCGAAAATATTTATGACAGTCTGTCAGGTGGAAGTTCGCTTGAGGCTTTGTCAGAGGAAAGTAATCTCGAATTGCTTCGCGTAGAAAACATTTCCCGCGACGGCGCACTGGAGAACGGCTCAGTCATTGATGTAATTGGCAAAAAAGAAAAAGTGATGAGCCGTATTTTTGAGTCCGATATGGGTCAAGAGGCCAGTGCAGTTGAACTTGAAGACGGGAGCCTGCTCTGGATTCGTGTTGATGGTATCATGCCAGAGCGCGTAAGTCCCTTTGAGGATGTGCGTGAAAAAGCAACTCAACAATGGAAGTCCAGAGAACGCCGTGCCTTGCTTGAAGGCTTAGCTGAACATATTGTCAGTGAGGGCAATAAGGGCAAGAAATTTTCTACCCTTGCAGGTGAAGTAGGAAAATCGCCAATTACATCACCTGCCGTTAATAGACAAACAGATGATGAGACCTTTTCCAGGCAAGCTGTCAGGAAGCTTTTTGTCGCTGAAGAAGGGGCATTCACTTGGAGCCAAGTTGGTTTCGGTGAAAGCCTGATCGTCATGCGTGTGGCTGAGATTGTAAGGCCGGACCTCGACAATGAAATTATGCTGAGTGCTTTTATGTCATCTGCCAGCCAATCGGTGAATGATGCCGTGCTCACACAGCTTATCCGAGATTTTCAAAATGAATTTGGTGTGAGTGTTGATAATCAGACATTGGAAGCACAGCTTGGCAACTTCCAACAATGACCGACAAACTTTCATCCACCTTGGCACCTGCTCGGGCTGATTTTGAGAAAGCCTATAATGAAGGAAAATCTCAACTTGTAAGTCGGAAATTAAGCAGCGATCTTGAGACGCCCGTTTCAGTATATTTAAAACTTTGTCAAAATGAGACTTACAGTTTCTTGATGGAGTCCGTCCAAGATGGTGAAATCAGAGGACGCTATTCCATGATTGGCTTCGCCCCGGAAATGAGTGTCAAAGTTGTCGAGGGTACAGCCTATCTTAATCAAGATGCATTAACCGATCCGATGGCTTATGAAGCCCTTCCGGGAAACCCCGTTGAAGAACTCGGCGTACTTTTACAGCAAAATCAGATTGAAATGCCTGAAGACATGCCGTCAATGGCGGCTGGGTGGTTCGGCTATATGGCATATGACATGGTTCGTTATATGGAGACACTACCCTCGCAGAACCCTGATATTCTTGGACTTCCGGAAAGTATTTTCATCCGACCATCTATTGTTGTGGTTTTTGATGACGCAACGGACACCATGCAGATTGTAACCCCCATCTATCCACGCACTGAAATGAGTGCTGATGAGGCTTATGATTTGGCAACGCAAAGACTCAGCAATATTTTTGAGCAACTGCAATCAGCATCACCAAAGAATGATTTTGAAAACATGTCATCTCTGCAGGAGCCGACATCCAATATGAGCCGTGACGCCTATCTAGATATGGTTGCAAAGGTCAAAGAATACATTGTGGCCGGAGATATTTTTCAAGGTGTTGTCAGCCAACGGTTTAGCACGCCCTTTTCTCTGCCGCCATTTGAGCTTTATCGCTCCTTGAGGCGGGTCAACCCATCCCCCTATCTGTTTTATCTAAAAATGGATGATTTTTCTCTAGTCGGATCCAGCCCGGAAGTACTTGTTGGCCTTACAGGCAAACAGGTTAATATCCGCCCGATTGCCGGCACGCGAAAAATCGGCAAAAACCGTGCAGAAAACCTGTCCATAGCCGAGGATTTGCTGGCTGATGAAAAAGAGCGTGCCGAGCATTTAATGTTGCTTGATTTGGGTCGTAACGACGTCGGGCGCGTGAGTGAAAAAGGCTCTGTTGAGGTAACAGAAGCATTTTCTATTTTGCAGGCCTCACACGTCATTCATATTATCTCTAATGTCATAGGTACATTGTCAGAAGATTGTGACTTTATTGATGCGCTGATGGCAGGCTTTCCGGCTGGAACAGTCTCAGGTGCCCCGAAAATTCGGGCCATGGAAATTATTGACGAGCTAGAGCCGGAAAAAAGAGGTGTTTATGCAGGCTGTGTAGGTTATTTTTCAGCTGGTGGAGATATGGATACCTGCATTACGCTACGCACGGGGATTGTTAAGGATAACCAACTTTATGTTCAAGCCGGTGCCGGCGTGGTTTATGACTCCGTCCCCGAAATGGAATATGAAGAGACCGTCAACAAGGCTATGGCACTATTTAGAGCAGCCGAAGCAGCCATAGAACAGAATAAATCTGATTGATTAGAAACATGATATTACTCATTGATAATTATGATAGTTTTACATTTAATATTGTTCATTTCTTGAGTGATTTGGGCATGGATACACATGTTGTACGCAATGACAAAATCACCCCTCAGGAAGCCCTGGATATGTCGCCCGAGGCCATTGTTATTTCTCCCGGTCCATGCACACCTAATGAGGCGGGTATCTGTCTTGATTTAATTAAAGCGGCAGCACAGGCTGATAAGCCCGTGCCCGTTTTTGGTATATGTCTAGGACATCAATCTATTGGTCAGGCTTTTGGTGGTGATGTTATCTCTTGTCATGAGATTAAACACGGCAAACTCAGTAAGATTACCCATAATGAAAAAGGGCTGTTTGAAGGTCTGACAAGCCCTTTAAATGTTACCCGTTATCACTCACTTGTTGTCTCACCCGATAATCTACCAGAATGCCTGGAAGTCACTGCGCGAACGGATGATGGAATTATTATGGGCATTTCTCATAAAAGCCTACCCATTCACAGTGTTCAATTTCATCCTGAAAGCATTGCAACCCAACAAGGTCATAATTTGTTGGCAAACTTTCTGACTTCGGCAGGGTGTTCGCCTTCTGCACCTCCCCGCGCACATAATCTTGAGCTGGAAATTCTCTCATGAGCGATATCGACACAATGAAACCGTTTATGTCCGTTTTGGCCACCGGCAAAAGCTTGACCAAACAAGAAGCTGGAGACGCTTTTAAAACCATTTTAAGCGGCGCGGCAACGCCCGGTCAAATCGGTGCTTTTTTGATGGCGCTCAGTCAGCGCGGTGAAACCCTTGATGAGTTGTTGGCAGGCGCCGAACTCATGCGTGAACTAGTTGTCCCCGTAGATGCTCCGGATAACGCCATTGATACATGTGGGACAGGCGGAGATGCAGACAGCGCCGGTGGCGGAACATATAACATCTCCACAGCCGTCGCTTTTGTCCTCGCTGGATGCGGCGTTCCCGTTGCCAAACATGGCAATCGTTCTCTCAGTTCAAAGTCTGGATCATCAGAAGTATTAGAACAAATGGGCGTTAACTTGAGCTTACCTCCTGAACGCATCAGCACCTGCATCCATGAGGCAGGTATGGGCTTTATGTTCGCGCCCGCTCACCACAGCGCCATGAAACATGTCGGCCCTGTACGCGCAGAATTGGGCATACGCACCATTTTTAATTTGCTTGGCCCACTGTCCAATCCGGCTGCAGCAAAATATCAGCTTATGGGCGTTTTCGATGATAAATGGTTAACCCCTTTGGCAGAAACGCTTAAAGGACTTGGCTCTCAAAAAGCTTGGGTCGTTCACGGCTCTGACGGGCTTGATGAAATTACCACGACCGGACCAACCTCTGTCGCGGCTCTCGAAGATGGCACAGTTCGCCGGTTTGACGTATCGCCGGAAGATGCCAAACTCCCAAGAGCTAAGCCGGAAGATTTGCGTGGCGGCACACCGAAGGAAAACGCCGCCGCCATGAAAGCACTCCTTTCAGGCGAGAAATCAGCCTATCGGGACATCGTAGTATTGAACAGCGCCGCAGGGCTTATTGTTGCCGGTCAAGCAGAAGATCTGGAAAATGGCGCACGTATGGCAGAACAAGCAGTTGACACCGGTAAGGCCAAAGCTGCCCTGGATAAACTCATCGAGATTTCACAACAGGGCTGATATGACAGACATCCTGCAAAAAATTTCAGATTATAAAAAGCAAGAAATTGCGGCTGCTAAATCCTCAATGCCGCTGGAAAAAATTATTACCAAGGCCGAAACCGCGCATAGTGTGCGAGGTTTTGAAGCCGCCTTACGTGCAAAGCGCAATCAGGGCAAAACAGGATTAATTGCAGAAATTAAGAAAGCCAGCCCGTCCAAAGGTCTCATCCGGGAAGATTTTAACCCGGCCCTTTTAGCGAAAGCATATGAAGAAGGCGGTGCCGCATGTCTTTCAGTATTGACCGACACCCCAAGCTTTCAGGGCGCCCCGGCGTTTCTTGGTCAAGCACGTGATGCCTGCGCCCTCCCCGTCTTGCGTAAGGACTTCATGTTTGACACCTATCAAGTCACTGAAGCCCGCGCCTGGGGCGGCGATTGTATCCTTATCATCATGGCGGCAGTTACTGACGCTGAAGCGCAAAACTTAAAAGCCGCCGCCCTAGACTGGCAGATGGATGTCCTGTTTGAGGTGCATGATGAGGCTGAACTGACACGCGCTTTAAAACTCAAACCTTCATTGCTGGGAATCAACAACCGTAATCTCAGGGATTTCTCGGTGAGCCTTGAAACTACATTACAACTCTGCAAAATGGTGCCTGATGATTGCCTTGTCGTCAGTGAAAGTGGGATTTACACCCCTGATGATTTGAAACTTCTTGCCAATGCCAACATCACAACCGTGCTTGTTGGTGAAAGCTTAATGCGCCAACAGAATCTGAGTGAAGCAACAAAAATATTACTTTCTTAAAAATCGTGCTTGACAGATTCGCATGAACCAAACTAGAACATTTATGTTGATGTTTTGTTCTATTTAGTGCTTACCATCGTTACTGGTGTGAAGCACATTTAGCAATTTTTAGATATTAACTTAATGGAGCCAGCATTTAAGGAGCCCGCTATGCTAACCAATAAGCAGTATGAATTATTGATGTTTATTAGTGAACGACTTAAAGAGAAAGGCGTAGCGCCTTCTTTTGATGAAATGAAAGAAGCCTTGGATTTGCGCTCCAAATCAGGCATTCACAGATTAATTACCGCTCTGGAAGAACGAGGTTTTATCCGCAGACTTGCACACCGCGCACGCGCACTTGAAATCATCAAAATGCCGGATGCTGCGTCACCAAGTCTTGCAATATCAAATCATATCCCTGCCCCGATGGAGGCTGAGGCTTCCAATGACAATAATTCCGTCAGCTTATGCGTGATGGGTCGTATTGCTGCAGGCACGCCCATTGAGGCCATTCAAGAAGAAACGCATCGCATTAGCGTACCATTGGAAATTATGCGCAGTGGTGAGCATTATGCTTTGGAAGTTAACGGTGACTCCATGATTGATGCAGGTATTCTGGATGGAGACACAGCAATTATTCAACGCAGTGACTCAGCAGAAAGCGGGGACATTGTGGTTGCACTTGTTGAAGAACATGAAGCCACACTGAAAAGATTGCGCCGTAAAGGTGATATGATTGCTCTGGAAGCTGCCAACCCTGCCTACGAAACAAGGTTGTTCAAATCCAATCAGGTGCGTGTCCAAGGTCGGCTTGTTGGCATAATCAGAAAATACTAAAGCCTAATTCAACCAAATTCTTTTTTTATTTTTTAATCCACCGGCATAATGGGTGGGTACATCACTGCCTATTTTGAATTCATAAAATAACGTCTCTCCAGGTTTTGACATTTTTCTATGAAATACCAATGGACAAGAGAACGTCTTTTTATTTCTGGTAGCTAAAATAACCATATCTGCCTTGATACACGCCTCAGCTATTGCTGAACTTTTGTAAACGACAGCTAGCCGCTTATCTTTTATAGGAAGGTAACAAGCAGCTTTTACGCAAACCTTCTGTACCTCTTTAGCTTTGCGGTCATCGCCGGCACTCAGCAACCAGCGGGACGGCACAAAGCTGTTTTTGGTTTTAGAGATGATCATAAATGAACCATCCAATTGACGTGCTGCCACATGACTGGCATTGCCGTTAATTATTAAATCCGGCTTTTTGCCCTGCCCCATCATGAGTGACACCACCAAAAGCACGGGCCACGCAACATGTCTCAATTTACTTTTAACCAGACACAGCCAAACTAAAGCTATACCAAACAATGGGAGTGCAAGCTTTGGCGAAGCGGCTATATACGTTACTGGAGCAGGAAGGGTAAGGCACCAATTGGCAGCTATAAGAGCTTGCTCAATCCCCCATTGCATAACCAAAAGCGGGGTTTCTTCCATCTGAAACGGCATGGCAATTAAAGCAACCATTGCCGCCGGCATAATCACGACCCCAAGTATCGGCATTGCCAGAAGATTTGCCAGAAGTCCATAGACACCAATCAGATTGAAATGGATAATCCCGACATAACCTGTTGTTAACCCCGCAATGATACTGGTCATAAACAAAGCAATAAAATAGAGCCAGACAAGCCGAAGATTTTTTTCAACAAGTCCAATCCGACGCTTTGGCCAAGGCATTAACCTTCCCCTGCCATAGACCTCATAAAAAGCAACCAATGCCACAACAGCTGAGAAAGACATTTGAAAACTTGCCTGCATCACGGATTGCGGCGCAATGAGCAAAACCGCTAAAGCTGCCAGCGCGACATTACGCATTGTTAGTGCCGCACGCCCAAGAATAATGGCGAGAAACACCAATGACATCATGATGAAAGCGCGTTGTGTTGCCACCATCCCGCCAGAGATGAACAGATAAAAAAGTCCAAATGACCACGCAATAACAACCCGTAGGATGCGTGTATTGTGCGATTGAACCAGCACAGGAACAAAAGCGAATAACAGACCCGATAGAGCATAGACCGTGCCGGCAAACATCGCCATGTGCATACCGGATATTGCGAGCATGTGTGCAAGACCGGTATGCCTGAGCGTTTCTCTGTCCGCGGGTTTTATCTGCCCACGCAAACCGGTAATTAATGCCGCGGCAATCCCACCTGCCGAAGGTGACATAACGGATGTGATACGATACGAGAGTGCCAATCTTTTTTGTGATATCCAGAATGAGAAACGCTCTCTATGCGATATCTCAATTGAGGGATTTTCGAAGTTTTTACAATTAATGGATTTAAATTCTCGAATGAAACCAACAGCACCTTCTTGACGAAAATGTGATACAAAACGTGGCTCATAACCTTCAGGCCAAATTGCAAATTCACCGGGTCGGAGTTGAAGTCGAACCGACACCTCACATCCCGGATGGGTGTTTTCCAAGAAAGCCTGCTTTCCATAAACTCTCACCCGGTAAGGGCGGAAACGAGGATGAATTTTATCAGCCTCTACAACCTTTAAGATAAACAGACTTCCATTAACGCGCTTTTCTTGCCATTCAATAACCGCTTCAACATCTGTTGTAATCGGATATTTTAAAAATGGGCTATCAGCACGAGATGTCTCAAACTGTGCAAACAAAAAGCCTGCGGAAAAAATCATCAGCGATAAACCGACATATTTTAATGTCTGATGAGGCTGACGGACAGACAGCAAAATACCCAACCCTAACGCCGTTAAGGGAACAAGCATAATCGGCATGTCCATAGGTTCAAAAGGGAGACAGAAATAGATGATAATACCGATGGAGAAAATTACCGGTGTCCATAAAAAATATTGGCCTTTGAACCCGTCATGAAAAAGGGACATCAGTATATTAATTTTTGTTTTGATGACTGACGAACTCCTTGCTCTATGATATGAACGCAGAATTAACTAAGCTGGTAAACTTCTTTAACAGAGAGTTTCCACTATTAGGGCAGCCGTCACCAGCAACCGAGGCGTGTATTCAGGAGAACCACAAGCAATATGACTAGCTCTGAGACAAATATCATCACACGATTTGCCCCCTCGCCGACTGGTTATCTTCATATTGGCGGCGCCCGCACGGCTTTGTTCAGCTGGGCTTTTGCGCGTAAACATCAGGGAAAGTTTTTGCTCAGAATTGAAGATACAGACAGAGAGCGTTCTACTGAAGATGCAATACAAGCAATTCTGAGTGGCCTAGATTGGCTTCACCTGACACCCGACGCACCACCCGTGTATCAGCATCAAAATATTGAACGTCACCGTGAAGTCATCGAGCAGATGCTTAGCTCGGATCTCGCTTATAAATGTACTTGCACCAAAGATGCCCTTGATGAAATGAGAGAAAAGGCCAAAGCGGAGGGGAAACCTATTCGCTATGACGGCACATGCCGGAATAAATTAAGCGTTCCGGATGATTTGCCATTCACGGTTCGATTTAAAGCCTCACCAGAAGGTGCAACCATACTTGAAGACCTTGTTCAAGGATATGTAACCGTTGAAAACAACCAACTGGATGATCTCATTCTCCTGCGTTCAGACGGCACACCAACATATAATCTTTCAGTTGTAGTAGATGACCACGATATGGGCATCACGCATGTTATCCGAGGGGATGATCATTTGACAAATGCTGTACGGCAAAGTCAAATTTTTGATGCACTGAAATGGTCGCGCCCTGCATATGCCCATATTCCTCTTATTCATGGACCGGACGGCGCGAAACTTTCAAAACGTCATGGTGCGCTGGGTGTTGAAGCATATAAGGATATGGGGTTTCTGCCTGAAGCCATGAGAAATTATTTAGCAAGATTAGGTTGGAGTCATGGGGATGATGAGCTTTTTTCTACAGAGGAATTTATCAACTGGTTTGACATTGCCGCAATCGGCAAATCCCCCGCGAGACTGGACATGGAAAAGATGCAAGCCACAAATATTCATCACATTCAACAGGGTAATGAAGATATTCTAGCAGATATTGTTATGGAACGACTTGCGCTTTCCCAGGAATCTAAAGCCAAGCTCATGTCGGCTCTACCGATGATTAAAAAAACAGCCAAAAGCTTGGACAATCTCATAGACAATCTTCGGTTCCTATTCCTAGCACGCCCCATTGAGTTAAATGACAAAGCGTTACAAAGCCTGACAGAAGACAAACTGGTCAATGTTCGTAATGTCTTTCCGGCCCTTCAAAAACTTGAGGCGTGGGACGAAGATGGCATTGCTAATTTCTTCGGACAGTTTATGGAAGAAAATGAATTGAAATTAGGACAATTTGGCCCTGTCATGCGTAATATGCTGACCGGAAGCGGATCGCCATTGGGTGTCTATGATTTATTGCTTCTGCTCGGCAAAGAGGAAAGTCTTGCGAGACTGGAAGATGTTCTCTCAAATTGAAGAAAAAACCAGTCTGCCTATGGTATTTTTGCTTCAATTTAATTATATTGCCCTCAATCCACACCCCTTAAGGAGTTCAAATGAGCGAGCCTAAAGATGCGTCAGCCGCCAAGCTTGAGTCAGACGGAAACGACTATAACTTAAACGTTCATGGGGGGAGTATAGGCCCCAGCGTCATTGATGTCTCAGGCCTGTATGGTTCATCTGGTCAGTTCACATATGACCCCGGCTTCACCTCCACTGCGAGTTGCAAATCTTCCATTACCTATATTGATGGCGAGGAAGGCATTCTCCTGCACCGCGGTTATCCAATTGAACAATTGGCGGAAAAAGGCAATTTCATTGAGACTTGCTATTTGCTCATGCATGGCGAACTGCCAAATAATGATGAGCTACAGGAATTTGAACAAGCCATAACCATGCACACCATGGTTCATGAACAACTACAAAAATTTTATTCTGGCTTCAGGCGTGACGCTCACCCAATGGCAATAATGGTTGGTGTTGTTGGTGCTCTGTCTGCATTTTATCACGACAGTACGGATATCAACGACCCTGAACAGCGTAAAATAGCCAGCCGTCGCCTCATTGCTAAAATTCCAACTATTGCGGCAATGGCCTATAAATATCATATCGGTCAGCCCTTTGCTTACCCGCAGAATAATCTTAGCTATGCAGCTAACTTTCTGCATATGTGTTTTTCCGTTCCAAGTGAGCAAAGAGAAGTGAACCCTATTCTCGCCCGCGCTATGGACAGAATTTTTATTCTCCATGCCGACCACGAGCAAAACGCATCTACTTCAACCGTGCGCCTTGCAGGTTCTTCAGGTGCTAATCCTTTTGCATGCATTGCCGCGGGTATCGCTTGCTTGTGGGGACCGGCACATGGCGGCGCCAATGAAGCAGCACTTGATATGCTGGCTGAGATTGGCTCAGTTGAGCGCATCCCTGAATTTATTCAACGCGCCAAAGATAAGAATGACCCGTTCCGTCTGATGGGCTTCGGCCATAGAGTCTATAAAAATTATGACCCGCGTGCCCGTGTTATGCACAAAACTTGTCATGAGGTTTTGGGTGAGCTTGGCATTAAAGACGATCCATTACTTGATGTGGCAATGGAACTCGAACGTATTGCATTAAGCGATGATTATTTTGTGGAGAAAAAACTCTATCCAAATATTGATTTTTACTCCGGCATTACTCTTAAAGCTATGGGCTTCCCAACCACAATGTTTACAGTTTTATTTGCCCTTGCAAGAACTGTTGGCTGGGTATCTCAATGGAATGAAATGATTGAAGATCCAAGTCAAAGAATTGGCCGACCACGTCAGCTTTATATAGGTTCAACGCAACGCGATTACGTTCCTGTTGAAAAACGCTAACTAGTTAGAAAATCCAGTAATTGTTTTGCTGTCTCTGAACTTGGGTCATCAGTTTCAGTAGTCATAATATCTTTAAGAGCTTTAAACGCTTCAATCTGATTGTTGCGTGCTTCACTGTTCTCATCCAATAGGGGCTGCAATGCAGCTGATAAGTTCTCCGCTGTGCATCTGTGAAGGAGAAACTCCGGTATGACAGGCTTATCAAGTATAAGATTAGGCATAACAACAGAAGGGATTCTAGCAACCCTTATAACAAAGTAAGCCAGCCATCTTTCAATATCATAGCCTACGACAGTAGGCACCCCTGCCAACGCTAACTCCAAAGAAACTGTGCCAGAGGCAGCTAGAGCTGCCGTAGCACACCCAAAAAGACCAAGCTTGTCATCTTCTCCCTCAATCAAGGTTATCTGGAACTTCTCAAGCCCACTCTCTTTTTGCTTTAAAGCCTCTTCAATTTTATCGCGGATGTGAGGAACAGCAGGAATAAAGACTCTTAGGTTTTGCTTCTTATCTTCAAGCTTACGAAGTGTCTCTATAAAGGGCTCATTCAACCGATTAACCTCACCAACACGGCTGCCCGGCAGTAAAGCAAGAATTTTCTCTCCCTCAACAATGTTAAATTTATTTTTAAACGCTTTAACATGCTCATCAGTTGGCAAGTTTGCAACCGCAGGGTGGCCAACATATCGACATTCAGACCCATTAAGATACCGGTAAACACGCGGTTCAAAAGGAAGCAAAGCAAGAATAAGATTGTAATATGGCTTAATAGCTTTTGCCCGCCCCGGACGCCAGCCCCAAACAGTTGGCGCACCATATTTAATCATTGGCAAATCTGGTCTTGCCCGCCGAATACGCTTTGCGACGCGAACTGCGAACTCGGGGCTATCAATAAAAATAATGGCATCTGTATCAGATTGACTAATAGACTTAACTGTCTCATCTATCCGCCGATAAATTAATTTCAGTCGAGGCAGAATTTCTTGCAAACCCATCACTGATATATCTTCCATAGGGAAAACGGATTGGATGCCCGCTTTTGTCATTTCAATTCCCCCTACGCCGGAAAACTCAATATCCGGAACTCGACGTTTAAGAGCAGCGATTAATCTGGCGCCCAAAAGATCACCGGATGTTTCCCCTGCAATAATTGTTAAATGAAGACCCATCAGGGTTTTAAACCGATTAAGAACATACCAAGTTCATTTGCCCGCTTCATGCACGCATCTACGTCAATAAATTGGGTTGCTTCACCTGCATATGCGATGCCTGCAAGACCGGCAAAAGAAGCATTTTCAATAGTTGTTAGACCAATTGTCGGCATATCAATCCGGCGATCTTGATTTGGCTTAGGAAGTTTAACAAGCACCCCCTCGCGTTTCTTCAGACTACCTTTCATTTTCTGAGAAAGTTGTGCAACCCGCTTTAACATCTCATCCGTGCCCTCAGGCCCCTCCACTGCAAGAACCTGTCCACGACAGACAACACAACATTGACCAATATCCAAGTCACCTATTGCGTCGGTAACAATACGACCTCTATTGATATCAATATCATTACTCTTTGTAGGTTTGGATTTTGTCAAAACTCCTGTCGGCGCCATAATATCTTCAATAATATCATTTGCGGCAAGAATAGTAATGCCGTGTTTTTCAAATACACTGATAAGTATTCTCAAAACCGCATCATCGCCAATCCCGTTTTTTCTGGCTTGTAACGTTACACGCGTACAAAACTTCATGGTTTCCAAATCAGGAATAAAACTCAAAAGATTGGGCCGGGTTACCCCGCCCACAATCACAACTTCAGTACACTTGTTTTTTTTAATGGCTCGAAAAGTTTGTCCAAGTTGCTGAAGCGGAATTTTACAATCCACTTCCAGCCTTGAGTCATAGGCACCAATTATGCCAAAGACACAAACATCATAACCTTGATTTCGTGCTGCCTTGATAACCATACCGGGTAAGGCGCCATTCCCAGCAATAACACCCAATTTTTGTGATTTGCTCGCCATGCTTATTCACTTATTAATTTTTAATTTTGTTGAGGTAAACATATACCCCGCTTGTCGATAGATTTAATGAAACTCAATAAGTCCTTCACAAGTGGTGTTTTACCAAACTCTTCCTCTGCTTGTTGAACCCGTTCTCCCAATATGTCTTCATCAACAGATGAAAATAATAATTTATAGGCATTACGTAAGCTATGAATATCTTCACGATTAAAGTTTGCGCGCTTAAGTCCGACCAGGTTTAAACCTGCAAGATATGCTCTGTTCCCCATAACAGTGCCGAAAGGGATAACATTAGATATGACCATTGCTCCGGCGCCAATAAAAGAATATTTTCCCGCCTTGGAAAATTGATGAATGGCGCTAAATCCGCCAAAAATTACATTATCCTCAACTTCCACATGCCCGCCAAGTGCCGAATTAGTAGCCATGACAATATTGTCACCAACAATACAATCATGGGCGACGTGGGCGCCGACCATAAACAGCCCGTTATTACCCACACGAGTAACACCGCCTCCACCCTCTGTGCCAAGGTTTATGGTGACATTTTCACGAATACGATTGCCATTCCCAATTTCAAGAAAACTTTTCTCATTATTGAATTTCAGGTCTTGAGGAATATGACCCAATGATGCATAGGGAAAAATTTCATTACCCGTGCCAAGGGTTGTATGACCTGCGATACTTACATGTGAATGCAAAACGGTATTATCACCAATTTTTACATTTGGGCCAACCACACAAAAAGGGCCAATCTCAACGCCATTCCCGATTTCTGCGCCTTTATCTACTACGGCTGTTGGATGTATATTACTCATAGCTGATTTGTCCTCAATCAGGGATTGCAAGACATATTGCGTTAGATTCTATGTGGTGAAAACAAATTAATTTACTCGCTTTTAGTTGTTTTTCTCTTTTTAAGAAGTCGGCTGATTAATGCTGTTTCTTTGCGCCAAAGTGACGAAGCTCGAGCGGGATACCCGGCAACTTCCTGACCCGCAGGGATGTTTTTTACAACAACGGAAGCCCCAAGTATTCTGGCCCCTTTTCCAACATGAATATGCCCGTTAAAAGCTACTTGCCCACCGGACATAACATAATCTTCAATTATTGAGCTTCCGGCAAAACCAACTTGTCCGGCAATCAAACAGTGACGCCCAATTTGAACATTATGAGCGACATGCACCTGACTGTCTAATTTAGTGCCTTCCCCTATCACGGTATCGTTGAGAGTGCCTCTGTCTATGTCAGCCCCAACACCAATGCTTACATGGCTTTGAATAATAACCCTGCCCAATTGTGGAATTTTTACATGACCTGAAAAATCAGGCGCATAACCAAAACCGTCTTGCCCGATAGAAACATTCGGGTGGATATGAACATCATCCCCAATGAGAGCAAATTGCACAACGCTATTTGCCCCAATAACTGATCGGCGTCCTACAACACAACCCGGGCCAATGACCGCATTGGCTCCAATTATTGTCTCATCACCAATTTCAGCTCCGGCACCAATCACAGCGCCAAAACCAATCTCAACATCTTTACCGATAATTGCATCAGGATGAATTTGCTCTGCCTGAAGTCCCGCTACAGGTTTTGTTTGCGCCTGATCAGGGAAAATCTTCTGAGCAATCAATGCATAAGATTTATAAGGGTTATCTACGAGCAATACAGCGGCCGGAAAATTGGAAATATTGTCCTCATCGCGGGTAGATATTAATAAAGCCCCCGCTTTGGTGACCGCTAAGTCATTTTTATATTTAGCATCATTGAAGAAAACAATGTCGTTCTGCCCGGCATTCAACAAATTTGAAACGCCATTAATAGAGGCAATCCCATCCCCCTGCTTGATTTCTGCATCCAGAAATCCGGCTATTTCAGCAATTGAAAAAGTCTGACCAGGGGGATAGAAACGACTATCTACCATTTATTTTGCAGGTGCCTCAACCTTTACAGAGCTCAGAACACCGTCAAGGCGTTTAGTAGCTATGTCTGTAATATCAACATCAGGGCTACCGATAAGGACGGCACTACGTTCAAGAATGGCAATTGCACTCTTCTCAGTCATGATATCCTTTAAAATTGGGCTCAAGCTTTTAAGAATTTCAGCTCTTGCAGCGGCAAGACCTGCATCAATTTTGCGTAACTCTTGTTGAAGCTCTTGGTTCTTGGCAATTTCTTCAAGCTTAAGCTCATCTGCTTTCGCTTGGAGAGCATCAGGAGCCATCATTGTTTTCTGAGAGTCGAGCTTTTGAACCTTATCAGAAAGCTCCTTTTGTGCCTTATCTCTTTGAGATTTGATTGCCTCTTGCTTCTTTTGAACTTGGGAAATCATGCTCTTACCGGCTTTAGAGTCGGCAAAGAGTTTCTCGATGTTCAAAATCAAAACATTTGACTGAGCAAAGACTTGTTGTGGCGCACTGAATAAAAACAGTACGAACGAAAATATTGCGAGTTTTTTAAGCATTAATCCCTCTCTTAAAAACGTGTTCCTGCGGTGAAACGGAAGAACTGCGCACTGTCATATTCCTCTTCCGCTATAGGTCTGGCCAAGTCAAAACGAACAGGGCCAAATGGCGATTTCCAGTTTAAAGTTAAACCATAACTTGCCCGGAAAGCGAGTTCATCACGAACATCAGTGGCAACAACATCCGTATCACCAATAACACCAAAATCCGTAAAAATGTATGTTTTAATTCCAAAATCCTTGGGGATGCCAAGTGGTACTTTGGTTTCCAAAGTGCCAACCAAATACTGCTTGGCACCTAACACATAATTGGTTTGAAGGTCACGAGGGCCAATACCGGATCTTTTAAAACCTCTAATAATGGACCCACCGACGAAGAAATTGTCATTATAAGACACCCCTTCATCCTCATAATCTTCAATGTAGCCACCGCTTAGCTTGGCATGGAAAACCCATTCTTCAAAAAACGGTCTGTAGTAATCCGCGACTAGCGTTGTTCTTAGATAAGTAACATCACCCAGTGGTGTCGCAATGTTCTGGGATAAAATAAAATCCCAACCTTCAGTCGGATCAATCACATCATCCCGTTTATCAATCGTGTAACTGTAACCAAGCTGGGCTTTAAACTCCGTGAAGGGCTCAAGATATGCCCCAAATTGCGGCGTATATGCATCATTAATCAGTTCATTCTCAGAGAGGCGCACAAATACATTTAATCTGGCATCTTCCGCAACCGGAAAACCAATTGATCCCCCAATACCGGTTTCGGATGTCTCAAGTGACGCCTCGGTATCATAATCGGTCGTTGTTCTAAAAACATCAACGCTACCGAACAAATCTCTGTTCAGGAAATAAGGCTCTGCAAATCTTAAATTAAGGAAAGTACGTTGCGAACTGATTGAAGTTGATAGACTCAAAAGCTGACCCCGTCCAAGCAGGTTCCGCTCAACAATAGAAAACTGAGTTGAAAGATTTTCTACCGACGAATAGCCGATGCCAAATGCTAACTCACCCGTTGACTGTTCTTCAACATCAATGTCAAGAATGACCGAATCTTCGTCATCACCGGGGGTCTCACTAATTTCAACCTCACCAAAGAAATTCAATGCCTTGATGTTTCTTTCGGATTTATTCAGTAAAGCACGATTAAAAGCATCCCCTTCTCTGAGATACATTTCACGTCTGACAACCCGGTCCTGCGTCCGTACATTATTGTTCACATTGATGCGCTCAACATAAACACGCGGGCCTTCTTGAATACGATAGGTAATATTGACAATTAGGTCCTTACGATTACGCCGAACACGCGGACGCACATCTGCAAAAGCATAGCCTTTGGAGCCAAGTGCCTCAGTCAAATCATCAACTGTATCATCAACTTTTTTGGAGTTATAAATGCGCCCTGACTGGTGCCGAATAAGCTGTTCAAGTTCATTGATATTTACATCTTTAAGGCTCGTGTCGATGACCGACTCACCAAATTGATATTTATTACCCTCTTCAACATTGAAGGTCACAAAAAATTCTTTGCCGTCACGCGTCAACTCTGCGAATGAGGAAATCACGCGGAAATCCGCATAACCTTTGCTGAGATAAAATCGGCGCAATAAGTCACTATCATAAGCGATCCGATCGGGGTCATATTTATCATTTGATGATAGAAAGCGCCACCAACGTGACTCCTGCGTGGAAATCTCCTCGCGCAGTCGGTCATCGTCAAATCTTTCATTACCGATGAAATTAATCGAACGGACGCGTGTGGTTTCGCCCTCTTCAATCTCAAAAACGACATCCACGCGGTTTTGCGGCAACTGAATTACTTTCGGTTCAACTTTGGCAGAAAAACGGCCAGAGCGACGATACAGTTCAACAAATTTCTCTACATCATTTTGAATTTTGGAGCGCGTATAAACCTGACGTGGGCGGAGTGAAGACTCTTCATAGAGGTCATCATCATCCAGCTTGTCGTTACCCTCAAAAATTACGCGGTTAACGATTGGATTCTCAACCACAGTGACAATCAAACCACCGCGTTCTCGCCGAATAGTAACATCTGCAAAGAGACCTGAGGCAAACATAGATTTAAGCGACTGATCAAGTAGAACAGGGTCGGCCGTCATGCCGGGTTTTAAAATCATGTAAGACCGAACTGTTTCAGCCTCCACACGCTGGCTACCCTCAACCTCAATAAATTGAATGCGTAAATCTTCATTAGCTTGGCTGGTATCTTCCTGAGCAACCAATGGCTCGACAAGAATTGTCACCAAGAATGTAAAGGCAATCAAAGCGATGAAAGCTGAGAATTTTAAATTTGTCATAAAGTTATGGCCTCAGTTGAACAGGCTTATTTTGGAAACATCATTCCACGTTACAAAAACGAAGAGCATAATTACAAAAGCAAGGCCGGCACGCATACCATATTCCTGAACTTTTTCAGGCATTGGCTTTCCAACAACGGCTTCATATGAATAAAACAACAAATGGCCACCATCAAGCATGGGAATCGGGAAAAGATTAATCAGTCCGATGCTAACTGAAATCAGGGCAATCCAGTTAAAAATAGCAACCCACCCCAACGAGGCCATTTGGCCTGATATCTGAGCAATTTTAACCGGCCCACCCAATGCATCGGCACTTTCACGACCGGAAATAATGCCCCCCAGCGACCTAAACGTCTGAGTAATTATAAATGTGGTTTCTGAGACACCTTTGCCAATTGCAGTAATAGGGTCGTAATAAACTTTGCTTACACGAGTTTGATCAGGTCTGCTCGTAATGCCGAGGCGTCCAAGGCGATAGCGGTTTCCAAAATTATCAACATCTTCAACCAACTCAGGGCGCGCTATCAATTCAACTTCCATGCCGCTTCGGTCAACAACAAACACCAAGTCACGTTCCGGGTTCACGGATACAGTTCGGGCGACATCATTGAAACTCTCAACCGGGGAACCATCAATGGATACTATAAGATCGCCGGGAATAAACCCTGCCCTCTCAGCTGCGCTGTTCTCGCGGATTGTATCAACAATTGGCAAAGAAATTTGCTTACCAACGAAGGTAAAGAGACAGGCATAAATAATGATAGCCAAAATAAAATTAGCCACAGGCCCGGCCGCTACGACTGCCGAGCGTTGCCATAGAGGTTTAAAGTGGAAAACATCTTTTTGATCATCTTCCGTAAGCTCTTTCAGCTTTTCGTTATCAGGACTACTGGCCGCGTCTTCATCGCCATAAAACTTAACGTAACCGCCCAAAGGCAACAGGCAAATTTTCCAAGCTGTACCTTTACTATCCATCCATGAATAGAGCGTTTGTCCAAAACCAATAGAAAAGGTTTCAACCCGAACCCCGCATCGTCTTGCAACCCAGAAATGCCCAAGTTCGTGGAAGAACACCACAATCATAATCACAAAAAGAAAAGGAACAACAACTCCAAACAAGGCGTTAAAGATGATATCCAAAACGGTCTCCATTAAACGGCAACAATGAAAGCATTTATTAACATGGTTTTAGCATCCGTGTTTGTTTTTTTTACTCATTTTTACAGGGGAATACGGTCAAATGCCTGACGTCTTGCAGCCTGATCAACTTCATAAACATCGGCTAAACAGGAAATGTCAGCATCAGTCATTTTGTCCATAGTAGCGCGAATAAGACCGGCTATATCGTTAAAGCCGATTTGTGCTTTTCTAAAGGCCTCAACTGCAATTTCATTTGCCGCATTCATAACGGTCTGCACGCCCTGCCCTGCATTGAGCGCTTCATAGGCGAGTTCTAAACAAGGATAACGGTTAAAATCAGGTGCTAAGAAGCTTAATTCTCCCTCGGCAGCGAGATCAAGCGCGGCAATATCAGCCTTTAATCGCTCCGGCCACCCCAAACAATAAGCAATGGGTATCTGCATGTCAGGGGTTCCCATATGCGCCATGACCGACCCATCATGCATGGTCACCAGACCATGAATAATAGATTGCGGATGTATCAGAACTTTGAGTTTATCCGCAGACACTGAAAACAGATGCTGGGCTTCAATAAGCTCAAGCCCCTTATTCAACATTGTTGCGGAGTCTATGGAAATTTTTTCTCCCATTGACCAAACAGGGTGCTTAACAGCCATTTCCGGTGTGACTTCTGCAAGCTGAACTAAAGGCAGGTTCAAAAAAGGTCCGCCGGAAGCCGTCAAGGTAAGATGCCTTACATCCTCAACAGATTTGCTGACGAGAAGCTGATGCAGGGCGTTATGCTCAGAATCGACAGGCAATACGGTCGTGTTGTGCTGCGCTGCGATATCCATAAAAAGAGACCCGGCTGCCACCAAACATTCTTTATTTGCAAGCATGACAATTGAACAGTTTTGCAAGGCAGTTATTGTTGGTTTCAAGCCAGAAAACCCAGTAATTGCAGCCATCACACGATCTGTAGGATAAGCTGCTGCTGCCAATACACCGGCTTCACCACAAGCAGTTTCAATATCCAGACTTGCTACAGCCGACTTAAAGTCGTTATAGGACGCTTCATCGGCAATCGCAGCGAATTTCGGTTGAAAACGGTGACAAATTTCTGCCAAACGCTCAATATTGTTGCCGGCAGTTACAGCAGAAACGGTAAAATCATCCGGATTAGCGGCAATCACTTGCAGGGTACTGTCACCGATAGAGCCGGTAGCCCCCAATATTGAAATCTTCTGAGCCATTATTTTACCAGACCAGAACTGCGTCTGCGGTCAGTCCTTTGTCAAAACTTCTCGCAATGAGAAGAAGGAAAACTGTAATCGCTACGGCAAGCATACCATCCAGCCTATCAAGCATACCGCCATGCCCCGGCAATATCCCCCCAGAGTCTTTCACATCATATTTTCTTTTTAGAGACGACTCGAACAAATCACCGATTTGCGAAATTACCGCCAGAATGCCGCCAAACACAATTAGATATACAGGTGTCGTATTTGTGATGAAGAGACTCATCGCTGCCCCGATAATGGCAGCGCCCATAACACCGCCGACCAGACCGGCCCAGGTTTTATTTGGTGAAATCACAGGCGCCAACTTAGGTCCTCCGATTGTTTTACCGAATACATAGGCCATGACATCGGTTGCCCAAACAACCCAGAAAACAAAAAACACCAACCAGAGGCCGTTATCAATGCTTCGTAGCAAGATGATGGACAAGGTTGCAGCACCAATATAGGCAAATCCCCCACCAAGAAGAGATAATTTCACACCGAACAAAAGAGACAGACCAACGGATACCAGAACTCCAAAGACATAAAACCCCAATCCTGTTCCAAATCCGTCATGACTTGCCAAGGCAATAAGCATCAAAAAAGCACTCAACAAGACTTGAGTGAGTTTGGCCTCTTTGGATATGATGTTAATCCACTCAATACCCATTATGATGCAAACAATTGCAACAAAAGCCGTGAAAGGAAGGCCACCCTGCCACAAAATAAACAAAACAATCGGTAAAGCCAGAATTGCAGTTATGAATCTTGATTTAAGGCCGCCTTTTGCCGACCCGACAGCCTGCACAGCTTGTTGGTTCATTTTGTGGCCTTTTTAAGCGAGAATTTTGAAATAAAACCCTTATCTTGTTTATCCTCGGATATAGTATCCTCGGAAATCCGCCCAAAACGCCGTTCACGAGTGGCATATTCTTTGAGAGCTAAATCAAGTTCACGTTCATTAAAATCAGGCCAATAAACGTCAGTAAAGTAAAGCTCGGCATAAGCAGCTTGCCATAGCATGAAGTTACTTAACCGATATTCTCCACTCGTGCGGATAATTAAATCAGGATTGGGCAAGCCTGCAGTTCTGAGATGAGCTTCAAAAGTCTCTTTGGTAATATCTGAAGGAGAAAGTTTGTTTTCACTGACATCGGCAGCAATTGATTTAGCTGCATAAACAATTTCTTCATGAGAACCATAATTGAAGGCTATTTGAAGTATCATTTTGTCATTATCGCGCGTCGCATTCTGCACATGATCTATGAGCTTAAGTGTTGCATTGGGCAACTCATCAGTTTCACCGATAATTTTTATATTAATGCCTTCTTCTGCGAGTTCCTTCAAATTCTCATCAAAATATCTATGCATGAGATTAAAAAGAAAATTCACTTCAGTTTTGGGTCTAAGGCGGTTTTCAGATGAAAAGGCAAATAATGTCAAAATTGGCAAATTACGAGTAACGGCAGCTTTCACAATCCTCTTAATGGCATCGACACCTGCCAAATGCCCCTCGGGGCGGGATAACCCCTGTGATTTTGCCCAACGCCCATTACCATCCATAATAATGGCAACATGTGGAAGAGGCTCAATCATTTCACTAATTTCATGTGGGGACGTCATTAATCAACCGTTTTATTGAAACTTGAATTAGACCTGTCTGATTTCCGCTTCTTTTTGGGAGAGCGCTTCATCAATCTTTGAGATGAAATCATCAGTTAACTTCTGCACATCATCAGAAAGCGATTTTTGTTCGTCTTGACTAATCTCGCCGTCTTTCTCACCTTTTTTAAGCTGGTCCATGCCATCGCGCCTAACGTTTCGAACTGCAACTCGGCCTTGCTCTGCATATTTACCTGCAATTTTGACAAGCTCCTCACGGCGTTCTTCATTAAGCTCAGGTAATGGCACGCGCACCATTTGACCGTCTGCCATCGGGTTCAACCCAAGCCCAGCTTCACGGATCGCTTTTTCAACAAAAGATACCTGACCTTTATCCCAAACCTGAACTGAGAGCAGGCGTGGTTCAGGTGCTGAAATCGTTCCGACTTGAGACATTGGCATTTGCTGTCCATAAGCCTCGACCATGATAGGTTCTAGGAGCGTTGTACTGGCGCGACCTGTTCTCAAACCGCCAAAATCAGTTTTAAGGGTGTTTAAAGCCCCCTCCATACGTCTTTGTAAATCATCCATATCAGCAGACATTTTGTATCCCTATTTTTCTATGTTCAGGAGATTATTGTGCAATTTTCATTATCTTCAAGTACTTTCAAGAATGCACCATTAGATTGAATTGAAAAAACTACGATTGGTATATTATTTTCCCTCGAGAGGCTGACAGCGGAAGCATCCATAACTTTCAAATCTTTCGATAACACATCCAAATAACTTAGCGTATCAAATCGAGTCGCGGAACTGTCAATTCGTGGATCAGCAGAGTAAACCCCATCGACATTCGTCCCTTTCATTAAGGCATCGCAATTCATTTCAGCTGCTCGTAAAGCTGCAGCCGTATCGGTAGTGAAAAAAGGATTACCCGTGCCGGCAGCAAAAATCACCACGCGGCCCTTTTCCATATGACGAATAGCACGACGGCGAATATAAGGCTCACAGACTGTTGTCATTGGAATAGCTGACAGAACACGGGTTTGAATATTCTGACGCTCAAGAGCATTTTGCATGGCAAGCGCATTCATAACCGTTGCCAGCATGCCCATATAATCCGCACTTGAACGATCCATTCCACCTGCAGCGCCCGAGAGCCCACGGAAGATGTTTCCGCCGCCAATAACAAGGCAGATTTCAACACCGGATTGGCGTGCCTGACTAATTTCAGTTGCAATTCTATCAACAGTGCCAACATCAATACCATATTGGCCGTCACCCATAAGGGCCTCACCGGAAATTTTCAGAAGAACGCGCTTAAATTCTCGTTTTTCTGACATTTCCAGTACCTCTACAATTTCTAAGTTTGCTTTATTTGGTTATCTTAAGAACTGCCTACAGCGGCGGCAACTTCAGAAGCAAAATCTTCTTCAGGGCCTTTGTCAATGCCTTCACCCAGTCCGAAACGGACAAAACCGGCCAACTTGACCTCAGCACCAATATCAGAAGTCGCGTTTTGCAAAACTTTTTCAATGGTATTTTCGCCGTCAATCACGAAAATCTGTTTAAGAAGCACAACTTCTTCGTAGAATTTACGCAGTCGTCCCTCTACCATTTTTTCGATGATTTCTTCAGGCTTGCCGCTTTCTCTGGCCTCGGTAATAAGCACTTCACGCTCACGCTCAACCTCATCTTTCGATAAATCATCTGTTGAAAGAGCCAAAGGGTTCGTCGCGGCAACATGCATAGCAATTTGTTTGCCCAACGCAGAAAGTTTGTCTTGATCCCCAGCAGACTCCAGAGCTACGAGCACACCAATCTTACCCTGCCCCTCAACAACCTGACCATGCAGATAGGAAGTCACCACACCCTGATCGACCGAAATACCGGCAGAACGTCTAACGGACATATTCTCACCAATCGTGCCGACCATTTCTGCGACATGATCCTGAATTGATTTACCTGCTCCCGGATAATCAGCAGCGATAAGTTTGTCAAAGTCACCGTCAACACTCAGAGCGACTTTAGCAATATCGGAAACCATGTTCTGAAATTGATCGTTACGCGCAACAAAGTCTGTTTCAGAGTTAACTTCTACTACAGCACCTTTTTGTCCGTCCGTGACGGTTGAGACAAGTCCCTCCGCGGCAACGCGGTCAGCTTTCTTGGCAGCTTTAGAAAGCCCTTTGGTTCTCAGCCAATCAACAGCCGCTTCCAGATTACCATCCGTTTCAGATAGCGCTGTTTTGCAATCCATCATGCCTGCGCCGGTTTGCTCACGCAATTCCTTGACCATTAAAACAGTAATATCAGCCATTTTTGCTCCATTTCCTTATAGAGTTGGATAAAATATATGAACTAATCAGTTTTTTCCTCAGCAGGAGCCTCTTCAGCAGGAACTTCCTCAACAGGAGCCTCTTCAGCAGGAACTTCCTCAACAGGAGTTTCAAGAGCGGCTTCAGGCGAAGGTTCGGCTTGTGCACCAATATCAACACCTGATGAGACTGCACCCTGCTCAATACCGTCAATAACGGCACCTGAGAAGAGTGAGCAATAAAGTTCAATTGCCCGTGTTGCATCATCATTTCCGGGAACAGGATAGGTAATACCATCTGGGTTGCAATTACTGTCAAGAATAGCAATCACAGGAATACCTAGTTTATGCGCTTCAGCAATTGCAATGGATTCCTTATTGGTATCAATCACAATCATTAAATCTGGCAGACCGCCCATATCCTTGATACCGCCAATCGCCAGTTCAAGCTTGTCGCGTTCGCGTGTGAGATTCAGAATTTCCTTTTTGGTGAAGCCGGTGGAAGTTTCTTCAGCCAACAAGTTTTCAAGTTCACGCAAGCGCTTGATAGAATTTGAAATTGTTTTCCAGTTAGTCAGCGTGCCACCCAACCAACGAGTATTCATATAATATTGGGCACATTGTTGTGCCGTGCGCGCAATAACTTCAGTAGCTTGGCGTTTTGTTCCAACAAACAAAATACGCCCGCCTGCAGCAACCGTATCGCGAACGGCTACAAGTGACTGATGCAAAAGCGGCACGGTTTGCGCCAAATCAATTATATGAATGCCATTTCTGTCCCCAAAAATATAAGGGGCCATTTTGGGATTCCAGCGATGTGTTTGGTGACCAAAGTGAACTCCAGCCTCTAATAGCTGGCGCATATTGTAATCCGGTAGAGCCATGACTCTTTCTCCTTTCTCCGGTTAATCCGCCATGAGGAAATGGGCCGAACATTTCGGCACCGGAGGGGCTTTACATTTAGGCAAAGCCAATCCTCATGTGTGTGATGCGGCGGGTATAGGACAGGTCGGGCAGGAAAACAAGCCCCAATTATCAATGTTAAGAGCTTTTAAATATCTTCAACGTGCAATACGCCGTTCAAAGCCTTGATAGCCCCAGAAATACGGGGATTTATTTGATATTTACCGGGCAGACGAAGTTCAACCTCGTGACGCTCATTTTGCATAATGAGTGTAACAATACCCCCTTTTGCAGGGTTCAGATTGATATCCGTGTCACTCTTACTGCGCCCTTCATCAAGTTGTTTTCTGATATATGGCAAAGCGGTTTTATTTTCGACGAAAACACGCAAGCTTGCATCATTACCCGACGCGACCACTTCATCAAGAGAACGGATATTTTCAGCCTGTAGTCTGATTGTATCATCCTCACGTGAGACTTTAGCGCTAATAATCACGGATTGCCCGACGCTTAATATCTCGCGCTTATTATTTAGGACCTCGGAAAACACAATCGCTTCAAACTGACCTGTGGGGTCGGACAGACCCAAATATGCAAAGGGGTTACCCTGTTTGGATTTACGCTCATCCATTTTAGCAATCGTGCCGGCAAGCAATACATTATTTTCAACCGAACTGGTAAGATCCTCAAAACTCAGAACATTCATCCGACGTAATAGCGTGCGGTAATCATCCAGCGGGTGACCGGAGAGATAAAAACCGATAGCGTCAAATTCACGGGTCAGGCGTTCTACAGGCGACCATGGAGCAACCTCCCTTAATGCCCGGCTTTCGGAAATCTCTTCTTCACCAAAAAGATTACTTTGACCTTCTTTTCTCTCATTTTGAGCAATCGTAGCCTCTGATAGAAGCATTTTGACAGCATCAAAAAGACGCGCACGATCTGTTTCCAAGCAATCAAAAGCACCGGCAGATATCAAGTTTTCTAGAAGTTTGCTATTAATCCCAACAGCACCAACGCGCTTGGCAAAATCAAAAATATCCTTATAAGGCCCGTTATGATTGCGCTCGGAAACCAAATCAATCATGGACTGACGACCAACATTCTTGATCGCTGACAACGCATAGATGATTTCCTGCTCACCCGTTTCAAACATAACATCAGAGCCGTTAATATCAGGCGCAGATACTTTGAGGTCATGGGCTAGCGCATCCTGAACAAAAACTTGCAACTTGTCGGTGTTTTCATAATCAAGCGACATTGATGCTGCATAAAACGCTACAGGATAATTGGCCTTTAAAAATGCAGTCTGATAGGCCACCAGCGCATAAGCAGCAGCGTGACTTTTGTTAAAACCATATCCGGCAAACCTATCGACCTGGTCAAAAACTGCACTGGCATTCTTTTGATCAACGCCATTTTCAGTTGCACCTTCAAGAAATCTGCTTTTTTGCGCCTGCATTTCGGCTTTAATCTTCTTACCCATGGCGCGACGGAGCAAATCCGCTTCGCCCAGCGAGAAACCGGACATCACCTGAGCAATCTGCATGACCTGCTCTTGATAAATAGGCACACCGTAAGTTTCCTCCAGTACCGGTCTCAGCATGTCATGCATATAGTCAGGCTCTTCTTCCCCTTTTTTACAGGCGATATAACGCGGAATATTGTCCATCGGACCCGGACGATACAAAGCAACCAGCGCAATAATGTCTTCAAAACAGTCCGGTTGCATTTTGCGCAGAACATCTCGCATGCCGGCACTTTCAAGCTGGAACACACCCACCGTATCGCCACTGCTCAGCATGGTGAAGGTGTTTTCATCATCCAGCGCTAGCTTACCAAGATCAATCTCAACACCTGTTTTGGCGAGAAGTTCCACCGCACGTTCCAGAACTGTAAGTGTTTTCAGACCAAGAAAATCAAATTTCACAAGTCCGGCAATTTCCACCCATTTCATGTTGAACTGTGTGACCGGCATATCTGACTTCGGGTCACGGTAAAGGGGCACAAGTTTTTCAAGGGGTCGGTCGCCAATCACCACACCCGCAGCATGCGTAGAAGCATGGCGATAAAGACCTTCAAGTTTGAGGCTAATCTCAATCAGTTGAGCAACGGCGGGGTCATTATCCCTCTCTTCTTGGAGGCGTTGTTCACTATCAATAGCTTCTTGCAAAGTTACAGGCGCGGCAGGGTTGTTGGGTACCATTTTACAAAGTCGGTCGACCTGCCCGTATGGAATTTGGAGCACCCGACCAACATCGCGCAAAACAGCACGCGCCTGAAGCTTTCCGAATGTAATGATTTGAGCAACCTGATCGACGCCGTATTTCTGCTGAACATAGCGAATGACCTCGTCTCGACGTGTTTGGCAGAAATCAATATCAAAATCCGGCATCGACACACGTTCAGGGTTTAAGAAGCGTTCAAACAGCAACCCGAAACGGAGAGGGTCAAGGTCTGTAATCGTCAATGCCCAGGCAACGACAGACCCCGCACCTGACCCTCGACCCGGACCAACTGAAATGCCGTTTTGCTTTGACCACTGAATAAAGTCGGCAACAATCAGAAAGTAGCCCGGAAACCCCATGCCATTAATGACCTCAAGCTCATAATCAAGCCGCTTAAAGTAGGTTTCTCTATCAGTAGCTGGCGGCGTATCTGCAAGGCGTTTTTCAAGCCCTGCCCGTGCCTGACGCGCTAACTCATCTGCCTCGCCCTGGCCGCCATCCCCGGCGACAAAGTCAGGTAAGATAGGCGCATGTTTTTGCGGACGGAAGGCACACCTCCGCGCAATCTCAACAGTGTTTTCTATTGCTTCAGGTAAGTCAGCAAACAACGAAACCATTTCTTGAGGTGTTTTAAGACGATGATTAGGTGTCAACTGGCGACGCTCAGCTTCGCGCACATAAGTACCCTCGGCAATACAAATCAAGGCATCATGTGCCTCGAAGTCGTCTTCAGATTCAAAGAAACTTTGATTGGTCGCCACGAGTGGGATGTCATGTGAATAAGCAAAATCTATCAGCCCGGTTTCAATTTCTTCGTCATCCTGAAGCCCGTAACGCTGTAATTCGATATAGAGATTATCGCCAAAAATATCACGCAAGCGGTGAAGTGTTTTTTCAGCTTCTGCCTTATTTTGGGACCCTAAAAACCTATCAATCGGCCCTTCTCGCCCACCAGTAAGACAAATAATGCCTTCACCAGCTTTAGAAATATCTTCCAGAGTAACACCGGGTGGCTCAATCCCGTCACCCTCCAAATGGGCGCGGCTGACAATAGAAAGTAAATTTAAATAACCCGTTTCATTTTGGGCGTAGAGCGCAATAGACGGCAGATCGTGACGATCACGGCCCGGCAAATCGAGGCTACGAATTGATAAAGTGACACCAATTAGCGGCTGCACTCCGATACCGGAGAGTTTTTCTGATATTTCGAGCGCGCCAAAAAGATTATTGCGATCTGTTACACCTATTGCAGGGGCTTCAAAACGCAAAGCTGCATTTGCCAATGCTTCAGGCTTTAACGCGCCTTCAAGCAAAGAATATGCGCTATGTGCGCGTAAATGAATGAATTTAACGGGCACCTCTTCTTTTAAGTCACTCATATTTTCGCTTGTTGGGTTTTCTGTCGTGGCCATCATCATTACTCTTTACTCAATGTGCCATCAGTTCTGAGTCTTGTCAGGCGCTGGATAGTGTTTTTCTTACAATGAGAGGATTCGATTGTGGGTAAGTCTGGTGTGAAAAGCATAATTGCTATTCTACCAGTTCTCCCAAAATTTAGAGAAAACTTCCAATCATTAAAACAAAATACCCAAAGGAAATTAGCGATACCAACGCAATTAAATCTTTCACAATCATCAATCCTGACCCTAAACTATTTAAGAAGAATGAGTAGTGTTCCCTTTTTGTTCTTATTTGTCAACATATATAATATCAAGCAATTTCAATCAATTAGGGAGGGGTAAGTAATTTCACGCATGAATAAGACCGTCAGTTAAGGTTATTTGACGATCCATGAGATTAGCAAGCTCGGGATTATGCGTTGCCACGAGTGCAGCGCTACCGTGTTCATTTGCGGTTTCAAGCAGTAATTCAAAAACCATACGCCCGGACGCGGGATCAAGATTACCCGTCGGCTCATCAGCAAGCAACAAAACGGGGTCATTTGCCAACGCCCGGGCAATAGCAACCCTTTGCTGTTCACCGCCGGATAATTGCCCCGGATAATGTTGATGACGTTCGTTTAAATTCAGCCTGTCAAGAAGTGTTACCGCTTTTTCGCGTGCCAAATCTGTATTCTTGCCTGCCAGTCGCATGGGCAACATAACATTTTCCAAAGCCGTAAACTCGGCCAATAAATTATGAAACTGATAGACAAACCCAATAGATTGTCGTCTTAAAAGTGTTTGCTCAGCATCTGAACAACCCGCAACATCCTGCCCAAGAAGCTTTATGCTCCCTTGATGTGCAGTTTCCAGCAAACCAACCAAATGCAGAAAGGTTGACTTCCCTGCCCCCGACGGCCCAAGCAAGGCCACGTTCTCTCCGCGGTACAATGAAAAATTGACCCCATTCAGAACCTTAACCAGCTTATTTGCATCACCATATTGATGATGCAGGTCAGTGATTTCCAAAACAGTGTCGCGCTTAGTCATTTCTTAACACCTCTACCGGCGCCAGTGATGCTGCGCGCCAAGACGGATAGAGCGTTGACAGAAACGACAATGCTAAAGACAAACCGGCTACCATAACAACATCTTCAACAATGATTTTGGCGGGAAGTTCATTCAGAAAATAAATTTCAGAAGGAAATAGCTCTGTCCCTGTGAGTGTCGTAATCAGTTGTCTGATAGCCTCAATATTTTGGCAGAACACCACCCCGACTATCACGCCAACCAACGTACCGACCACGCCAATGGATGCGCCGGTGATGAAGAATATCCTCAAGACTGCCCCTCGTTTCATGCCCATGGTGCGTAAAATAGCTATATCGCGGCTTTTATCTTTCACCAACATCACCAGACCCGAAACAATGTTCAACGAGGCTACAAGCAAAATCATTGTCAGAATAAGAAACATAACATTACGTTCCACCTTTAACGCACCTGAAAGTGCAGCATTGGTTTGCTGCCAGTCTCTAACCCAGCCTGCCTCCCCAACGGCTTGGTCAATCGCCGGGCGCAAATCCTGAATTTTATCAGGTTGCGCGACAACTATCTCCAGCGCAGCCATATCTTTACTTGTTCCGGTTAAAGCAGACACTGTATCCATATCTGTGTAAATGAATGTGGCGTCATAGTCTGACAAGCCAACCTCAAAAATACTCTCCACAGAATATTGACGCACTCGGGGTGCCGTGCCGAAAGGTGTTTTTGCCCCCTTCGGCGCTATCAGCGATATCGGCATACCTATCTCAAGTCCATAAATTTCAGCCATGCGTTGACCAATAGCAAGGCCGGGAGCAGCACTTTCAATTTGACCTACACGGGACAAGTCACCGAGCACTTTATTATCCGTTAAAACAGGAAGTTCGGGAATGCGGGCTTTATCAACGCCTCGCAAAATAGCGCCACGCGCAGTTGTGCCGACAGAGACCATCACTTGGGCTTCCAAAACAGGGGTTACACGCTGAACCCCATTCAATTGAACAAGCCTATCTACGACTGCTGATTGTGATTGAAATGCCCCGCCATAAGGACGTACGACCGCATGCCCACCCACACCAAGAATGCGTTCAAGCAGATCTGCCCGAAAGCCGTTCATCACGGCCATAACAATAATAAGGGTAGCTACACCAATCATAATGCCCAGGAAAGATGCCCAGGCGATAAGCGAAATCACCCCTTCGCGGCGGCGAGACCGAATATATCTTCCGGCAATCTGCCATTCAAATCGGTTAAAAAAACCTGTCATTACTTCTTTTCAGGTGGTGCAGATGCCAACCTGTCCATTGCCGCCTCCAGAGGAAGGGTTTCTTTTTCTCCGGTAGCACGGTTTTTAATCTCAACTTCTCCGGCTTCAACACCGCGCGGTCCGATAACGGCTTGCCAAGGGCAGCCAATTAAATCCATATCTGAAAACTTTCCACCTGCACGCTCATCTCGGTCATCATACAAAACGTCAACACCAAGCGCTGTAAGGCGAGAATAAATATCCTCACATACGTTGTTACATCCCTCATCAGTGACTTTCAGATTTATCAAACCCACCTGAAACGGCGCCACACTCCAAGGCCAAATAATGCCGTCTTCATCATGTGAAGCCTCAATGATCGCACCAACCAAACGTGAGACGCCAATCCCGTAAGAGCCGCAATGAAGCGTAACGTTTTGTCCATCGGGCGTAGCGACCGAAGCCTTCATCACTTCACTATATTTAGTTGCAAAATAAAATATATGTCCGACTTCAATGCCGCGCGCTTCCACTCTTTTATCTGCCGGAACATCTGCCTCAAAAGCAGCTTGGTCATGTTTTTCATCTGTCGCTGCATAGCCGGAAATATAAGGCTCAATAACCAGTGTTAGATCGTCGTGATAGCTAACCTCATCACCGGGTGCAGGAAGTTCAATTAAATCACGATGGCAGTAAACAGCAGACTCACCCGTTTCAGCGAGAATGACAAATTCATGGCTCATATCACCACCAATCGGTCCCGTATCCGCCGCCATAGGAAGTGCCTTTAAGCCAAGCCTTTCAAAGGTACGCAAATAAGCAACAAACATCTTGCGATAGGCAGTACGTGCATCATCTACGCTTACATCAAAGCTATATGCATCTTTCATCAAAAATTCGCGTCCCCGCATCACACCGAAACGCGGACGAATTTCATCTCTAAACTTCCATTGGATATGATAGAGGTTCAGCGGTAAATCTTTGTAACTGCGCACATTATCGCGAACGATCTGCGTGATTTGCTCTTCATTGGTCGGACCATAAAGCATAGGGCGGTCATGCCGATCGGTAATCCTCAGCATTTCTTTGCCATAACCGTCATATCTGCCGGACTCCTCCCACAATTCTGCAGACTGAATAGTTGGCATCAGCATCTCAAGCGCGCCTGCGCGGTTTTGTTCTTCTCTGACAATATCGGAGATTTTGTTCAACACACGGTGACCGAGAGGTAGCCAGCTATAAATACCGGCACTCGCTTGACGTACCAGCCCGGCACGCAACATTAACCTATGTGATGCAATCTGCGCCTCAGCAGGGTTTTCTTTTAGAGTCGGCAAAAAATAAGCAGATAGACGCATTCAATTTCCTTTATTTATCATACGCCGATTGTCGCTAAATGCCGACAAGAATATCCGAGGTAAGAAGCCAGTAAACGATAATAAACAAGACGGTCGAGACAAGAGTGGTGATAAGCAATTTGCGCCCAATACGTATATTGGCAGGTGCACTTCCCGGCGATCCGGGCTCAACGTCGCCAGCTTCATCTTGGGTGACGACACCAAAAGGTAAAACCGTAAAAAGCGTCACAAACCAGATCATGCCATAAATAGCAACACCGAAGGTAAAACCGATATCAATCATTAAACCTGTTCCAGTTCAATCAACGTTCCGCAAAAATCCTTTGGATGCATAAACAGAACCGGCTTGTTGTGCGCACCGTTTTTAGGCTCATCACTACCTGCAAAATGTGCACCTTCTGCAATCAGCTTATCCCGTGCTTCCATGATATCCTCAACTTCAAGGCAAATATGGTGCATACCACCTTTTGGGTTGCGATCAATAAATCCGGCGATTGGCGAGTCATCTCCAAGCGCTTCCAGTAACTCAATTTTTGTATTAGGCAATTCCACAAAAACTGTCGTCACGCCATGCTCTGGTAAGGCAACAGGGTCAGTGACCTTGGCTCCCAAAATATTCCGGTAGACACTTGCTGCTTCTTCCAGGTTTGGAACGGCAATTGCGATGTGATTTAACTGACCAATCATAATGAACTCCTTAATTCTTATCCCTTTTTTATACTGTGATGAAAGTGACTGCAACTTCAGGCTTTTTACCACAACGCCGCCGCATCTCTGAACGCACTTGTTTGGAAATTTCCTGCTCAGCGCGTTTCGGTGTAATCTTTCCATTTTCAGGAATAACACGCTCCAGCGCGTCAAACACCCAATCTTCAAGGCTAATACCCAGACCATCATCATCCGGCAGACCCATCAAAACCACACCCGGCGCACCTGCCAGCCGATTGGCTTTATCCAGCGCCAAACTGACCCCGATAAACCCATTGAAGGAAAGTTTTCGTCTTTCGCGTGACGGGCATTCATTAGCCGGCATAAACACATCGCCATCAAGATGCAGTCGGCCCGCATATACGCGGTCAACAACCTCAATGTTACCGGGCGCAAGCTTAACCATATCTCCATTACGCACACAGATAGGTTGCGGCACTTGAAGATCTTTTGCCAATTTCTCATGAGCCAGCAAGTGTCTAAACTCACCATGCACAGGCACTGCAGCCTTTGGCTTAGCCCAACCATACATCTCAATCAGTTCATCGCGGTTAGGATGGCCTGACACATGCAACAGACCGTCACTTCCCGTCAGCACCTCAACACCAATTGCCGCCAAGCGGTTTTGCAACTCCATCACTGAAGTCTCATTACCGGGTATCATTTTAGAAGAAAAAATAACCGTGTCTCCCGGCTCTAAAACAAGATGCGGGTTTTGCCCGGCTGCCAACCGAGAAAGTGCTGCCCTCGCCTCACCCTGACTGCCGGTACAAACAATGAGTGTTTTATCAGGAGGCAAATAACCTGCCTCCTGCTCATCGACAAGCGATGGGAAGTCTTTCAAATATCCTGTTTTTTGTGCTGCATTAAAAATTCGAAACATGCCACGCCCAAGCATGGTGAGATGCCGGTCATTTTTGCTGGCTGCTTTTCCAATTGCCGAAAGCCGCGCCACATTAGAAGCAAATGTCGTAATTACAACACGGCCTTTACAGTGCTTAACCGTTTCAGCGAGTGACTCGGCAACCAGTGACTCTGAGCCTGACGTGCCGGGAGATAACACATTGGTCGAGTCGCAAATAATTGCCTCTATGCCCTCTTCTCCAAAAGCTTTGAGCTTTTCAACATCTATGACCTTGCCAATTTGTGGATTAGGATCAATCTTCCAATCGCCGGTGTGGAGAAGATTACCGACCGGCGTTCGGATAGCCAGCGCGCAGGGTTCAGCAATGGAATGCGTCAGACCGATTAAATCAATATCAAAGGGGCCGAGTGTAATTTTGCTGTTCAAAGGCAGAATGTTCAGTTCAACCTGATCCTCTAAACCAGCCTCAAGCAGTTTGCCGCGAACCAATTCAGCCGTGAACGGCGTCGCAAAAACGGGACATCGCAAACGCGGCCAGAGATAGGCGACAGCACCAATATGATCTTCATGCCCATGAGTTAATACCAAACCCTTCAGGCGTTTCTTATGTTGTTCAATAAAACGTGTATCGGGAAGAATGACATCAATACCCGGCTCTCTCTCATCGCCGAACATCACGCCTGCATCCACCATAATCCAGTCGCGGTTACCGGGCAGACCATATCCATAGAGATTCATATTCATGCCTATTTCGCCCGTCCCACCTAGCGGAACAAACACCACATCTTCTTGTCGTTCTGTCACTGAACTTTCAGTCATTTATCTTACCTTTAGCTGCCCCAAAGAAAATATCTCCGGCTGCAATGAGGTGGATGCTGCCATCACTTTTTTCAAGTAAAAGTCTGCCCTCTGCGTCAATATCTCTAAAAATGCCCGTTAAGCTCTCATTGGTCAGGACAGCCGTTATTTCTTTCCCGATGCCGTAAGCTTGTTCAAGCCATAAGGTACGAATGGCAAAAAACCCCTTACTCTCCCACAAAACACGCAACCGGTCGAAGTGAAGCGCAAGAACCTTTATCATGTCTCTGGTCGTCGGAGAAACACCCGCCGCTGCATTAAGAGAAATTGCAGGATAAGGGGTGTCTGTCGGATGGTGCTGTAAGTTAACCCCAATACCAATAGCAAGACCGATATCTTGTGCTTCATTTGAGAGAGTTTCCAACAGAATGCCCGCGCATTTCGCGCCCTCTATCAATACATCATTTGGCCATTTGAGTTTTGCACGAAGTGATGTCATTTCTTGAATACTCGCCTGCACTGCCAGCCCTGCGACAAATCCAAGCTGACCCATAGTAGCGAGGTCACATTGAGGCTTACACATTAGGCTTGTCATGAGATTACCTTCAGGCGATGACCAATTTCGTCCCATACGCCCACGACCCGAAACCTGTCTGTCTGTCATTATCCAAATAGGCGACACATGTCCTTCGAGTTGAGAAGCAAATAGGCGACGCGCCTCATCATTAGTACTACCGGTTTCGGTTAAATGAAGTAGACCTGTGGCGTCTGGAAAATCTGGCGGAAATACCACCGGAAATTCAGACAAGGTCATTTAGCTGTATCCTGATAATGCACATAGCCGGGCTGAACATCTATTTCCAGGAAAGCATCAGCAGCATTGTCTACCACTGACACCAGTGGCTTGGGATATATGAAAAATAAAATCATCAAAAAGGCAGAAGCTCCCGCTAATAGGCCAAGGTTTCTTGGCATAGGAAGATTCACCTCATCATCAGGTGCATCCAAATACATGATTTTCACAATTCGAAGATAATAATAGGCACCGATGACACTTGTTAGAACACCCAATACTGCCAGCGTATATAGCTCGGCATTAATTGCCGCTCTAAAGACATAAAACTTGCCGAAGAAACCTGCCAGAGGCGGAATACCAGCCATAGAAAACATGAAAACAGCCAGACAAAATGCCATGAAAGGGCGCGTTTGACTGAGGCCGGACAAATCATCAATTTGCTCGACCATGCCCTGTGACCGTCGCATAGACAAAATACAAGCAAAAGTGCCAATCGTCATAACAGAATAGATGATAATATAAATAATCACGCCGCTTACGCCTTCAGCGCTGTTTTCACCGGCAATGGCTGCAAAACCGACCAGCGCAAACCCGATATGACCGATAGAGGAATAAGCCATCAAACGCTTAATGCTTTGCTGCCCAATCGCTGCGAGTGAGCCCAAAACCATACTGGCGAGGGACATGAAAATAATAATTTGCTGCCATGCATCCTGCGCCTGCGGGAAAATAGTAATTACCGCCCGCATAAAGAGGGCCATGGCCGCCAACTTAGGCGCAACTGCCAAAAAAGCTGTTACAGGCGTAGGCGCACCTTCATATACATCCGGCGTCCACATATGAAATGGAACAGCAGAAATTTTAAAAGCAAGACCGGCCATCAAAAAGACCATGCCGAAAATTAAGCCAATATCATTTCCCGTAAAGCCAAGGCTTGCCAATTCTTGAAAATTGACCGTTCCGGAGAATCCGTAAATCAGAGAGACACCATATAACAACATGCCGGAGCTCAACGCTCCCAGCACAAAATATTTAAGTCCGGCTTCAGTAGATCTTACAGAGTCACGATTAATGGAAGCGACCACATAAAGCGCAAGACTTTGCAGCTCCAACCCCATATAAACAGCAATTAAGTCATTGGCAGAAATCATGATAGACATGCCACAACTTGCCAGAAGAACCAGTACAGGATACTCAAAGCGCTCGATTTTTTCCTGATGCATGAAGTCATGCGCCAGCACAAGCGATGCTGCAACAGCAAGGAAGGTCAGAGCCTTCATCAAGGCTGTGAAATCATTCATCAACAGCGCGCCGTTAAAGGCAAACCGAGCCTCTGCCGGCTGAAACAATACTACGATGGCTGCAACCAGTAGTAAAAAAACACTGCCCCAGCTTATTGGGCGACTCAGATCTGATGAGCCGAACACACCGACCATCAACAACCCCATAGCACCAAAAAATAGAATAAGCTCCGGCAATATGGTCATTATGTCTAATTGTAGCATCATGTTAATTGCCAACCCCTGTCAGTGCGTCATGGTAGTTTGTAAGAAGTGCTTCAACTGAAGCAGATATAAGATCCAGAATCGGCGCAGGCCAGACACCAAAGATAATCGTTGCCGCAACCGGGGCTGCAATAACGGCTATTTCTCTACCATTCATATCTGTTATGGATTGAAGCGCCTCGTTCTCCAATTCACCAAAACTGATTTTCCGATACAGGGTCAAGGCGTAGCAAGCTGAGAGGATAACTCCTGTTGCCGCCAATAGCGCTGTCCATGTGCTTACCTGAAAAGTACCAATAATGGTTAAAAACTCTCCAACAAACCCTGAAGTTCCCGGCAAACCTACATTTGCCATGGTAAAGAGCATAAAGACAGCTGCATAAATAGGCATTCTGTTAGCCAACCCACCATAGGCGGCTATTTCGCGTGTGTGCATACGGTCATAAATGACCCCGACACACAAAAACAGCGCACCGGAAATCCAACCATGCGACAGCATTTGGAAGATTGCTCCCTGTACACCTTGATGGGTCGCGGCAAAAATACCCATGGTGACAAACCCCATGTGAGCAACAGATGAATAAGCAATAAGCTTTTTCATGTCCTCCTGAGCCAGCGCAACAAGCGACGTGTATATGATCGCAATAACACTCAATGCAAAAACAAATTCTGTGAACATATCAGTCGCCAGAGGGAACATAGGCAGAGAGAAACGTAAAAAGCCATACCCACCCATTTTCAACAACACACCTGCCAAAATAACAGACCCTGCTGTAGGGGCTTCAACATGTGCATCCGGCAACCACGTATGAACGGGCCACATTGGCATTTTTACTGCGAAACTTGCAAAGAATGCCAACCAAAGCCAAGTTTGTTCTGCGCTGGAGAACTCAAAATTCGCGAGCGCGGTCATATTGGTCGTGCCAACCTGCCAGTACATATAAATCAGCGCCAGCAGCATAAGTACGGAGCCAAGCAGCGTATAGAGAAAGAATTTAAAACTCGCATAAACGCGCCTTGCCCCACCCCAAATACCAATAATGAGGAACATGGGTATCAAACCGGCCTCAAAGAAAAGATAGAAAAGTAACAAATCCTGCGCGCAAAACACACCAATCATCAGAGTTTCAAGCACAAGAAATGCAACCATATATTCGCGCACACGCGTTTTAATGGACTCCCATGACGCAAGAATACATAGGGGCATCAAAGAGGTTGTTAGGATAATAAAAAGAACGGATATACCATCCACACCCATAACATAATCAATACCACCACCAAGCCATGAGGCTTGCTCAAGAAATTGAAGATCCGTGCGGCTACCATCAAATTCAAATAACATGACAATGCTGAGAATAAGCGTTGCTAACGTTGTCCATAGCGCAACAGCGCGCGCATTTCTGCCAACGGTTTCATCCTCACCGGGGATTAAAAGAATAAACAGCGCACCCAATAAGGGCAAATAGGTGATGGTACTGAGAATGGGCCAATCCAACATTATTTGCCGCCTTCCAGCATAAACCAGCTAATCAACCCGGCCACGCCCAGTAACATCGCAAAAGCGTAATGATAGACATAGCCAGACTGCAATCTAACCACATTGCGCGTTATATTCATGACGGCAGATGCAATCCCGTCAGGCCCGAAACCGTCGATTATATAACCGTCACCACCCTTCCAGAAAATTCTGGCCAGCCATTTAGCCGGACGAACAAAAATGAAGTTATAAAGCTCGTCGAAATACCATTTCTTGACCAGAAAACGGTAAAGTAAGTCATGCTCACGTGCGACCACAGCAGGTAAGTCAGGGCGCGCTATATAATAATACCAAGCCAGCACAAATCCTGTAACCATCATAATCAGCGGTGAAAACTTCACCAGCTTAGGTACTTCATGCAATTCATGCAGAATATGATTATCCGCTGAAGTGAAAATCGAGCTTGCCCAAAAACCGGCCTGTCCATCACCAATGAACAAACCTTTGAAAGCAAAACCTGCGGCTATCGCACCGACTGAAAGAACCAAGAGAGGTACTAACATCACCATTGGGCTTTCATGAATACGGCTCAACTGGTCGTTGGTCAGGCGTGTCTTGCCGTGGAAAGTCATAAACATCAGGCGCCATGAATAGAATGAGGTGAAAAGCGCTGAGACAACCAGCATGGTAAAGGCAAACATATGGGCTGGATTATGTGCGGCAAAAGCGGCTTCGATAATGGCATCCTTGGAAAAATACCCTGCCATAAATGGAAAACCTGTAAGCGCCAGCGTACCAATAAGCATAAACAGCCAAGTAAAAGGTATCATCTCACGCAGGCCACCCATTTTTGTCATGTCTTGCTCATTGTCGACAGCATGAATAAGCGATCCTGCACCGAGGAATAACAAGGCTTTAAAGAAAGCATGCGTAAACAAGTGAAAAATCGCGACCTGATAAGCCCCGACACCCAAAGCGACAAACATATAGCCCAACTGGGAACAGGTCGAATATGCAATAACACGCTTAATATCGTTTTGAACAAGCCCAACAGTTGCGGCAAAAAATGCTGTAATCGCACCGAAAACAACCACGACAGTCATTGCGGACGGAGCAAGCTCAAACAAGGGCGAGCAACGTGCAACCAAGAACACGCCGGCTGTCACCATTGTCGCCGCGTGAATGAGTGCGGAGACAGGTGTTGGCCCCTCCATCGCATCCGGCAACCAAGTGTGGAGCAGGAATTGAGCAGACTTACCCATTGCCCCCATAAATAAAAGAAGACAAATAGTCGGCAGTATCGGCACAATTTGCCCAAGGAACACAAAGTTGCCTTCAGCGAGCGCAGGTGCTGCCGCAAATACATCATCAAAATGAATGGAACCGACGGTGAAGAAAATCGCGCCAATACCAAGAATAAGACCAAAGTCACCAACGCGGTTCACAACAAAAGCTTTTATTGCCGCGGCATTTGCAGAGGGTTTTTTAAACCAAAACCCAATCAACAGATAGGAAGCAAGCCCCACCCCTTCCCAGCCAAAAAACAATTGCAAGAAATTATCTGCAGTCACCAGCATCAACATTGCGAATGTAAACAAAGACAGATAGGCAAAGAAACGTGACTGGTGCGGGTCGTGGCTCATATAGCCAATGGAATAAATATGTACGAGAGATGAAACACCGTTAACAACCACAAGCATAATCGCGGTCAGCGTATCAATCCTTAGTTTCCAATCAGCTTCAAAATTGCCCGAGTGAATCCACTCCAAAATTGTGATGGTTTTAGGCCCCTCATAAATGGCAACATTGGCAAAGGCGATAGCCGAAAGAATTGCCACAAGCACCATGAAACCCGATGTAACGTAGGTTGATGCACGCGCGCCGATAATTGGCCCAAAAATGCCGGCTATGAATGCACCCAATAGAGGCAGAAAAACAATGGCTTCATACATGGCTTAACCTTTCATATGGCTGACATCTTCAACTTCGATGCCGCCGCGATTGCGGAAATAAACAACCAGAATGGCAAGGCCAATCGCTGCCTCCCCGGCAGCAACTGTTAGAACCAAAAGCGCGAAGACTTGCCCGACGATATCTCCCAGAAAAGAGGAGAAGGCAACTAAATTGATATTCACGGCAAGCAGCATTAATTCGATGGACATCAAAATAATGATGATGTTTTTTCTATTAAGGAAAATTCCAAATATCCCTATGGTGAATAATATGGCCGCAAGGGTCAGATAATTACCAAGACCGATGGCAGTGTTGAATTCCATATGCGCCTCTCAGCTCCCTATATCCCTTTAAAACCCTTATAAACCCTGACCGGGTTTAACTTTTACAACCTCAACGCTTTCATCTCGGCGACGGGCATTCTGCGCCGCCACGGATTGGCGTTTGGGATTATCACGTTTTTGTAAGGTTAGAACAATCGCACCAACCATTGCGACGAGTAGAATGGCACCCGCTGTTTGGAAAAAGAAAACATAATCCGTGTAAAGCACCAGCCCAAGCGCTTCGGCATTTGTCATCTCATCAGTGGTTGCCTTGGGGCCACCGGCAATCATATCCGGCGCAATAGCTGACCCACCCAACACCATAATTAATTCTGTGAGCAGAACCAAACCAACAAGCGCACCTACAGGTAGATATTGCAAAAAACCTTCATTGAGTTCGACAAAATCAATATCCAGCATCATCACAACAAACAAAAACAGCACCGCAACGGCGCCGACATAGACAATAACCAGCAACAAGGCTAAAAATTCTGCACCCAGCAAAAGAAATATACCTGCCGAATTGAAGAAAGTAAGAATGAGAAACAGCACCGAGTGAACCGGATTTCGCGCCGAAATAACCATTAATGCCGAAGCGACTGTAACGGTGGCAAACATATAAAAAGCAAAGCTGGCAAGTGTCATGATTTTTCTTATGGCCTCAGATTATCTGTACGGGGCATCCAGTTTAAGGTTCTGGGCAATTTCAACTTCCCAACGATCACCATTCGCCAGGAGTTTATCTTTATCATAAAGAAGCTCTTCTCTGGTTTCAGTGGCAAATTCAAAATTCGGGCCTTCCACAATTGCATCAACCGGACAAGCCTCCTGACAGAAGCCGCAGTAAATACATTTGACCATATCAATGTCATAACGAACGGTGCGACGTGTACCGTCATTGTTACGTGGACCGGCCTCAATGGTGATGGCCTGAGCAGGACAGACAGCTTCACACAATTTACAGGCAATGCATCTTTCCTCGCCATTAGGGTAGCGGCGAAGCGCATGCTCACCTCTAAAGCGGGGGCTGAGCGGGCCTTTTTCATAGGGGTAATTCACCGTCATTTTTGGACTGAAAAAATAACGCATAGCCAGCATGAATGCTGAAACAAATTCTGTGAGGAAAAGACCTCTTGCAGTGCGATCAAGCCAAGCCATTATTTATTACCCTATTTCCTATCCCTGTATTCTTATGGAGCCAGTTGGAAGTACTGAAGAACTCCGGCAGTCAAAACAACCCAAATTAATGAGAACGGCAGGAATATCTTCCAGCCAAGACGCATCAGCTGGTCATAGCGATAACGCGGAACCATTGCTTTGACCATGGCAAACATGAAAAACATCAAACATAATTTTAAAGTGAACCAAATGACACCGGGCACCATATTAAAGGGTGCAATATCGATAGGTGGCAACCACCCACCGAGGAATAAAATCGTCGTCATGGCACACATCAGAACAATATTTGCCAATTCACCAATCATGAAGACAACATAAGGTGTGGAGCTATATTCCACCATGAAGCCCGCGACCAGTTCGGACTCTGCTTCCGGCAAATCAAATGGCGGGCGATTGGTTTCAGCCAGCGCCGAGATGAAAAAGACAACAAACATCGGGAATAAAGGGACGCAAAACCAGATGTTTTTCTGCGCCAGAACAATATCCGTCAAATTCAGAGAGCCAACACATAACAGAACGGTGATAATCACAAGACCAATGGAAACTTCATAAGAAACCATCTGCGCCGCAGAGCGAAGCGCACCCAGGAAAGGATATTTCGAATTGGATGCCCAGCCACCCATAATCACGCCATAAACACCAAGCGATGAAATAGCGAGAACATAAAGTATACCGAGATTAATATCAGCAACTGCCCACCCCTCATCAAATGGAATAACCGCCCACGCACTGAGCGCAAGAAACATGGTAAGGAATGGTGCAAGCAGAAAAACGCCCTTATTCGCCGTAGTCGGCACAACAACTTCTTTGAATAGATACTTCAGAATATCGGCAAAGCTCTGTAACAGCCCAAACGGACCAACAACATTAGGTCCTCGGCGGAGTTGAACAGCCGCCCAGACCTTGCGATCCGCATACATAAAAAATGCCAGCGCCAGCAATAGCGCGATCATAATCGCCAGACTATGCGCAGTGATGAGCAAAAACGGCATCACATAGCCCTGAAAAAAACTGAGGCTTGCATTATCCATCAGTGCCGGTCCCTTCGGAAATATTTCTGGCCTGTGCCTGAATGCTGCATTCCGCCATAATTTTGGAGGCGCGAGCAATCGGGTTGGTGAAGTAGAAATCCTGCGCGTTATTCATGAATGGCGCATCAGATAGCGGCACTTTAATGGTGAGCGAGGAAACGTCAGGCATACCCGCATCGGTAAGCTCATCAAGACCTGCAAGAAACGGCGCAGTTTCAAACATACGCGCACGAAGTGTTTCAACATTGTCATATGGCAACTTCTCGCCCAGAACTTCAGACAAGGCGCGGAAAATTTTCCAATCTTCCCTTGCCTCACCGGGCGGGAAAGCAGCCTGTTCTGTCATTTGAGCGCGCCCTTCTGTATTGACGTAAATTGCCTGTTTTTCAGTATAGGTCGCGCCCGGCAGAATAACGTCGGCACGATGTGCGCCAGCATCACCATGCGTCCCAACATAAACCACATAACTGTCACCCAAGCGGCTCATATCCAATTCATCTGCCCCAAGAAGGAACACAGTTTTTACATCACCGGAAGTTGCACCAGCAAGAATGCCTTCCAAATCATGCCCACCCTCTTGTGGCGTGAAACCGATATCAAGACCTGCAACGCGCGCAGCCGCACTATGCAGAACATTAAATCCGTTCCAGTCATCACTTACCATTTTGCTTTGCGTGGCCAACTCAATTGCCGCCTCAAGAACAGCAAGGCCATCTTCACGAGCCAGCGCAGATTGCCCGATAATCAGCATGGGGCGTTTGGCTTTTTTCAGTATAGAGAAGAAACTCCCCTTACCTGATGCAAGTTCTGCAAGTGTTTCAGCACCATTTCCCAAATGTGTCGCTGGATAGGTTAAATCCTCATCCTGCCCGATAATTCCAATTGGGAAATTCCCGGCAACCCAACGCTTACGGATACGCGCATTCAGAACCGGGGCTTCACGGCGCGGATTACTGCCAATAATCAACAATGCATCCGCATCATCAATATTGGCGATACCTGTATTGAACAAGTAATTTGCACGGTTACCATTTGAAGGCAGTTGCGCACCATCCTGACGGCACTCCAAATGTGGACTACCAAGCTGCGACATCAAATCTTTAAGCGCCATCATACCTTCGGCACAAGCAAGATCACCGGAGATTGCGGCTGTGTTGCTTTCTTGGCCTTTTAACTTTTGAGCAATTACCTCAAATGCCTCAGACCAACTAACCGCCTCCAACTTGCCTTCTTTACGAATGTAGGGACTATCAATGCGTTGTGTATTCAACCCATCCCAGACAAAGCGCGATTTATCGGACAGCCACTCCTCATTTACGTCGTCATGATTACGCGGCAAAATCCGCATCACTTCTCGCCCACGCGTATCCACGCGGATGTTGCTGCCAACTGCATCCATAACATCTATGGTTTCAGTTTTTTTCAATTCCCAAGGGCGCGCTGTAAAAGCATAAGGCTTGGATGTAAGCGCCCCGACAGGACACAAATCAATCACATTACCTGATAGCTCAGAACTCAATGAGGCTTCCAAATACGTTGTGATTTCCATATCCTCACCGCGTCCGATTGCACCAATTTCCGGCACACCGGCAACTTCTGTAGCAAAGCGAACACAGCGCGTACACTGAATGCATCTTGTCATAATGGTTTTGACAAGTGGCCCCATGTTTTTGTTTTCAACGGCTCTTTTATTATCCTGAAAACGGCTTTCATCAACGCCGTATCCAAACGCCTGATCTTGTAAATCACACTCACCACCTTGATCACAAATCGGGCAATCCAGCGGGTGGTTAATCAGCAGAAATTCCATCACGCCTTCACGCGCGGCTTGGACAGCTTCGGACTTTGTATCCACTTCCATATCTGGCGCGACAGGCATAGCACAACTGGCGACGGGCTTAGGCCCGTTCTTCACATTCACCAGACACATGCGGCAATTACCGGCGATGGAAAGGCGTTCGTGATAACAAAAACGCGGTATCTCAGCGCCGGCTTCTTCACAGGCTTGCAAAATGGTTGTGCCAGGGGCAACCTCAACCTCCACACCGTCAACATTCACTTTGACCAAGTCGCTCATTATTCAGCGGCCTCCTGAGATGCGTGACCATTTAAGCGAGCTTCAATCTCTGGACGGAAATGCCTGAAGAGACCCTGAATAGGCCATGCCGCAGCATCACCAAGAGCACAAATCGTATGACCTTCAATCTGTTTTGTAACTTGAAGCAGTGTATCAATTTCTTGAGGCTTAGCTTGGCCTTTGGCAATACGCTCCATGACACGCCACATCCAGCCGGTACCCTCACGGCACGGGGTGCATTGTCCGCAGCTTTCATGTTTATAAAAATGTGAAATGCGAGCGATAGCTTTAACCAGATCCGTGGATTTATCCATGACAATTACTGCCGCCGTGCCGAGGCCGGATTGCACTTCTTTCAGACTGTCAAAATCCATAAGGACCGTGTCGCAAATTTCTTTGGGCAACATCGGGACCGATGATCCACCGGGAATAACTGCGAGGAGATTATCCCATCCGCCGCGCACACCGCCGGCATGCTTCTCAAGAAGTTCCTTTAGCGGGATACCCATCTCTTCTTCAACATTACACGGCTTATTAACATGACCGGAAATACAAAACAGCTTTGTGCCGGTGTTGCCTTCTCTACCCAAACCGGAAAACCAACTTGCACCGCGACGGCAGATTGTTGGGGCAACGGCAATGCTTTCAACATTGTTAACGGTCGTAGGACAACCATAAAGTCCAACATTGGCCGGGAAAGGAGGCTTTAGTCGTGGCTGGCCTTTTTTGCCCTCAAGCGACTCAATAAGCGCAGTTTCCTCACCGCAAATATAAGCACCTGCACCATGATGGACGTAAATATCATAATCCCAGTCTGAACCACAGGCGTTTTTGCCTAGCAGTCCTGCATCATAAGCTTCATCAACAGCTCTTTGCAGAGCTTCGCGCTCACGAATAAATTCACCGCGCACATAAATATAACAAGCATGGGCGCCCATCGCGAAACCTGCCAACAAACACCCTTCAAGAAGTTTATGTGGCTCGTGACGCATAATATCACGGTCTTTACATGTGCCGGGCTCAGACTCATCAGCATTCACCACAAGGTAATGCGGGCGTCCGTCATTTTCTTTTGGCATGAAAGACCATTTCAAACCCGTCGGAAAACCGGCGCCGCCCCTACCCCTCAAACCGGATGCTTTGACTTCTTCAATCACCCAATCACGGCCTTTAGCAAGTAGACCTTTAGTGTTATCCCAGTCGCCGCGCTTCTTTGCAGATGCTAAATCAGCACCGTCCGGGCCATAGATGTTCTTGAAAATGCGATCACTGTCCTGCAGCATTAAGCGTCTCCTTCAATACTTTTGAGTACGGTTCTACCGCCTTCGGGTTCAGATGCCTTTCGGCTGGTTTGAGGACCGGAGGGCACATTCTCACCTCTTTTCAAATCCAGCAGAATTTTTTCAAACCATTCGGCAGTCAAATCTTCATAAAAATCATCATTAATCTGCACCATGGGAGCATTTACGCATGCACCCAAGCACTCAACTTCGAGCCAGCTCAATTTTCCGTCATCGGTCACAGTGTTTTGTTCTCCGATAACTTTTCTGCAAACATCCTTAAGGGTATCAGCCCCGCGCAACCAGCACGGGGTGGTTCCACAAAGCTGAACAAAATGTTCGCCTACCGGTTCCAGATTGAACATGGTGTAAAAAGTAGCTACTTCCATGGCGCGCATATTTGGCATATCAAGGAACTCTGCAACATATCTGATTGCAGGTTCAGGTAACCAGCCACCGGCCTGTTTTTGAGCCTGCCACAAGAGCGGAATTATCGCACTGGCCTGACGCCCTTTAGGGTACTTAGCTATCTGCTTTTTTGCCCACGAAATATTTTCTTTCGTAAACGAAAAATCGTCAGGTTGGTTTTCGGCAACACGGCGCACACTCATCGGTCAACCTCCCCAAACACAATATCCAAAGAGCCGAGAATAGCAGAGACGTCAGCCAACATATGGTCACGACTGAGATAATCCAAAGCCTGCAAATGCGCGTAGCCCGGCGCGCGAATTTTACAGCGATAAGGCTTATTGGAGCCATCAGCAACGAGATAAACGCCGAACTCTCCTTTTGGCGCCTCTACAGCGCGGTATATTTCACCTGCCGGCACATGATAGCCCTCAGTGTAAAGCTTAAAGTGATGAATCAAAGCCTCCATGGAGCCTTTCATTTCACTGCGCTTCGGCGGAACAATCTTTCCGTCAGAAGAAGATACCGGGCCATCAGGCATTTGCTCAAGGCATTGCTTCATAATCCGAATGGATTGGCGGCATTCCTCAACACGGCACAGATAGCGGTCATAGCAATCGCCGTTTTTACCTATAGGAATATCAAAATCTAAATCGGCATAAACTTCATAAGGCTGGGCTTTACGCAAATCCCAAGCAAGACCGGACCCACGAGCCATAACGCCTGTAAGCCCCCAATTGTTAATATCGTGATGAGAGACCACACCGATATCAACATTACGTTGCTTAAAAATTCTATTTTCCGTCAAAAGGCTTTCAATATCATCCATGACCTTAAGAAACGGATCACAAAATGCATATATATCATCCAGCAAATCTTGGGGTAAATCCTGATGGACGCCGCCGGGACGGAAATAAGCAGCATGAAGGCGCGCGCCACTGGCACGCTCATAAAATATCATCAGCTTTTCACGCTCTTCAAACCCCCAAAGCGGCGGTGTAAGTGCGCCGACATCCATGGCCTGTGTGGTGATATTGAGCAAATGACTGAGAATACGTCCAATTTCGGAGTAGAGAACACGGATATACTGACCGCGAGCCGGAACGCTCACGCCCAACATCGACTCAACTGCGAGCGCAAATGCATGCTCCTGATTCATCGGGGCGACATAATCGAGGCGGTCAAAATAAGGAACCGACTGCAGATAAGTCTTATGCTCAATCAGCTTTTCCGTTCCACGGTGCAATAAGCCGATATGTGGATCGATGCGCTCTACAATTTCACCATCCAGATCCATAACCAGCCGCAGCACACCATGCGCAGCCGGATGTTGAGGTCCGAAGTTAATTGTAAATTTTCTATCTTCAGCTTGTGACATAATTTTCCCCGGCCTGGTACAGCCTTACTTAAGCTTCATCCGAAACATCTGCTTCGGCTTTTTCATCGCCGGGCAGAACATCCATCTGCCCGCGCACCCCTTCCCAAGGGCTGACAAAATCAAAATCGCGGAATTCCTGCATGAGCGTCACGGGTTCTTGTACAACCCGCTTCTCGTCATCATCCCATCGAACCTCAACATGACCGGTCAGCGGGAAATCTTTTCTCAGTGGATGACCTTCAAAACCATAATCCGTCAGTAAGCGTCTCAAGTCCGGATGACCGGAAAAAAGAATGCCGTAAAGGTCAAACGCTTCTCGTTCAAACCAACTCGCAGAGTCAAACAAATCAGTTGCGCTTGGCACAGCCGTTTTGTCATCCACCGAAAGTTTAACCCGCACACGCTGGTTCTGGGTCATAGACAATAAATGGTAAACAACATCAAAACGCTCGGATCTTTCGGGATAATCGACACCACATACATCTAAAAGTTGGGTGAAGGCACACGCTGCGTCGTCTCTAAGATATTTCAAAACATCAAGGACAGTATCAACTGTCACAATGAGCGTTAAATCACCATGCGTAATGGAAGAGTCAGTAATTTTGTCGGAAATCCCGTTAAGAAGATGATTAAGCAAGTCCTGATTCTGGTCTGTCATGTTGCTATCTTCCTAACGCTCAATCGTGCCTTTACGGCGGATTTTTTTCTGCAATTGCAGAACACCATAAAGCAATGCTTCAGCTGTGGGTGGGCAACCCGGAACATAAATATCAACAGGCACAATACGGTCACAGCCGCGCACAACTGAATAAGAATAGTGGTAATACCCACCGCCATTGGCGCAGGAACCCATTGAAATCACATAGCGGGGCTCAGGCATTTGATCGTAAACCTTACGAAGCGCCGGCGCCATTTTGTTGGTCAGCGTGCCTGCAACAATCATCACATCTGACTGACGCGGGGATGCACGCGGGGCAAAACCAAACCTCTCGCCATCATAGCGCGGCATGGAGGTGTGCATCATTTCAACCGCACAACATGCCAAGCCAAAAGTCATCCAGTGCAGCGAACCAGTTCGCGCCCAATTCACCAGATCTTCAACACTGGTGACAACAAAACCTTTATCTGCCAGAGCGTCAGAAACCTCCGCATAGTAAGGGTCTTTAGAGAAATCTGTATTATCTGAACCAAGCTCTAGCGCTTCAGAAGCGGTTTCACTCGGGTCTTTATTGTCATAATTTTCCAAATCAGTCACCTAGTCCCACTCCAAAGCACCCTTCTTCCATTCATAGGCGAAGCCAATTGTCAGAACGGCAAGAAAGAACATCATTGACCAGAAACCGAAAAGTCCGATATCACCGAAAGCAACAGCCCATGGGAAAAGAAATGCAATCTCAAGATCAAAAATAATGAAGAGAATGGCGACCAAATAAAACTTAACGTCAAATTTCATACGCGCATCATCAAAAGCTTCAAATCCGCACTCATACGGGGAAAGCTTTTCCGTATCAGGGTCTGATGGGGCTGCCAGCAATGGAACGACAAGCAAGGCCAATGTGATGACAGCCGCAAGTCCCATGAAGATAAGAATTGGCATATATTCTGTAAGAAGTGCTTGCATCTTAGTTCGTCCAATTAGTCACTGAATACGGGGTATGGAAGTTTATATTATCCCAAAAAAGAATCTGTCCGATTATATCCCTACTCTCAAAATTTGGAAAGCATTAGAGTGAGTTATCGCTCAAAATCTTGCCGTTTTAAGCCATTTTTTCCGCGTCGGAGTGACGCAGGTTTCTTTAGGGCGCAACCCAAAAGACTTAAATAAGAAAAATCTACCTCTGCGGGTAGTGATTATTATTTCACCCAAAATATATAAATAAAAAAATCCGGTGGGAATGGCGAGAGTGACGGGACTCGAACCCGCGACCTCCGGCGTGACAGGCCGGCGCTCTAACCAACTGAGCTACACCCCCACACGGAAAAAACCGTAAGACGATTTACGCCCACCCGTTTGACAAGTCAAGGTCTGCAAGACGAATGACCGGAATTAACGGATGGTGGGCGGTGACGGGATCGAACCGCCGACCCTCTCGGTGTAAACGAGATGCTCTCCCAGCTGAGCTAACCGCCCTAGAGGCTGATTTCTTAAACGACAAGTCGGAAAAAGTAAATCAAATAAAAAAGCCGACCGATAAAATCGGTCGGCTTTAAAACGATTATTCGCTTTTTATTTGTTTGCAGCTTCTTTAAGAGCTTTACCAGCTTTGAATTTTGGCTGGTTAGATGCAGGAATCTGGAGTGGTGCACCAGTTTGTGGGTTACGCCCCGTAGAAGCGTTACGCCGTGTCACATGAAAAGTACCAAAACCAATCAAACGGACATCACCACCTGAAGCGAGTTGACCAGTTATTGTGTCCAATACGCTTTCAATTGCTTTAGCCGCGTCTATCTTCGTTAGGCCAGTATCATCTGCAACTTTACTAATAAGATCATTCTTGTTCATCTAAATATCCCTCCAATTGGGCGCGTTTAGTTAATGACCTAATTTAAGCCCCGATTCGAGGTCGGGTCAAAACAAAAAACTTAATGTTTTGACCCGCCTGTGTATATTTTAGTTATAAAATTAACGATTAATTAATGCGTTCTTTGTGTATCTTGGGGTCCTGTCATAGCCGCTTGCTGTTTGGCTTCGTAAGCGGTCTGATCCCATTCAATCGCTTCAGGCATCCGTGTAAGAGCAATTTCAAGAACTTCATTCATTGATTGAACCGGAATGATATCCAAACCATCCTTAATGTTATCAGGCACTTCTGACAAATCTTTGGCATTCTCGTGAGGAATAATCACCCGTTCAATCCCACCCCGGCGGGCAGCCAGCAACTTCTCTTTAAGCCCCCCAATTGGCAACACCTGCCCGCGCAATGTTACTTCTCCAGTCATTGCAACTTCTTTACGTACCTCAATACCGGTCATGAGAGACACGATAGTCGTGGCCATCGCAATACCGGCTGACGGGCCATCTTTTGGTGTCGCCCCTTCGGGAACGTGAACGTGAATATCTTTTTTATCAAATAGAGGCGGCTCAATGCCTAAATCCACACTTTTTGACCGCACATAAGATGAGGCAGCACCAATTGATTCTTTCATGACATCACCGAGCTTACCCGTTGTGGTCATTTTCCCTTTACCCGGGGGCATGACGCCCTCAATAGTCAATAATTCACCACCAACTTCCGTCCATGCAAGTCCGGTCACTACGCCGACCTGATCTTCTTTCTCGGCCAGACCAAAGCGATAGCGGGAAACACCGAGGAAATCTTCAAGATTATCCGGAATAACCGATACATCCGAGATTTTCTCGCGGACAATTTTGGTCACGGTTTTACGGCACACATTGGCAAGGTCACGTTCCAAATTCCTCACGCCGGCTTCACGTGTGTATGTGCGGATAATCTGGCGCAAAGCATCATCGGACAACTCAAACTCGCCATTTTTCAAACCGTGATTTGAAATGGATTTTGGCAGAAGGTGACGTTTCGCAATTTCAACTTTTTCATCTTCTGTGTAGCCCGGGATACGAATAACCTCCATACGGTCAAGCAGTGGACCTGGAATATTCAGCGTATTGGCAGTGGTGACGAACATCACGTTTGACAAATCATAATCAACTTCAAGGTAGTGATCGTTAAAAGTTGAATTTTGTTCGGGGTCAAGTACCTCAAGTAAAGCCGAGGCCGGGTCGCCGCGATAATCCATACCCAGCTTATCAATCTCATCGAGAAGAATAAGCGGGTTACTTGTCTTCACCTTCTTCATTGACTGAATGATTTTACCCGGCATGGAGCCAATATACGTCCGGCGGTGACCGCGAATTTCGCTCTCATCACGAACCCCACCAAGGGACATTCTAACAAATTCACGACCTGTAGCCTTGGCAAGCGACTTACCCAGCGATGTCTTACCGACACCGGGAGGGCCGACGAGACACAAAATCGGGCCTTTCAGCTTATTGGTTCTGTTCTGAACCGCGAGATACTCAAGAATGCGCTCTTTAACCTTCTCAAGGCCATAGTGATCTGTTTCAAGCACCTGCTCGGCGTTGTCTAAATCCCTTTTGACTCGGCTTTTCTTCTTCCATGGCACAGCAAGCAGCCAGTCAAGATAGTTTCTGACAACTGTTGCTTCAGCTGACATGGGGCTCATATTTTTCAACTTTTTAAGCTCAGCCTGCGCCTTCTCACGAGACTCTTTGGAGAATTTTGTTTTCTCAATTTGGGCTTCAAGTTCGGCAAGGTCATCCATGCCGTCTTCGCCCTCTCCAAGTTCTTTCTGAATAGCTTTGAGTTGCTCGTTTAAATAATACTCGCGCTGAGTTTTCTCCATCTGACGCTTTACACGCCCGCGAATTTTCTTCTCTACTTGCAAAAGACCAACTTCATTCTCCATGTGACCAAGCACATTTTCCAGTCTCTCGGAAACCGATACATTTTCTAGCAGAGCTTGTTTTTCAGAAATTTGGATATTCAAATGCCCCGCAACCGTATCTGCAAGCTTTTGAGGGTCATCAATCTCACGAATGACATTCTGCACTTCTTGCGGGATTTTGCGGTTCATTTTGACATAATTATCGAACTGCCCAACCACGGTTTTGGACAAGCTTACAAGATCGGGGCTGTCTAAATCTTCCTCTTCAATGCCAATGACGCTGGCCTGAAAGAATGACTCATTTGGTACGAAATCAACCAATCTGGCGCGGCGTAGACCTTCAACAAGAACTTTGACTGTTCCGTCTGGAAGTTTCAAAAGCTGTAAAATCGTGCCGACTGTTCCAATATCATAGACATCTTCTTCACTCGGATCATCCAGGTCGCCGTCACGTTGGGCGACAAGCATAATCTGCTTGTCATCTGCCATGACATCTTCAAGCGCCCGTATCGATTTATCCCGCCCAACAAAGAGCGGCACAATCATGCCGGGAAATACGACAATGTTACGAAGCGGCAGAACTGCAAGCACTTCAGGAATTTTTGTGTAATCTGTGGTGTCAGTCGTGTCACTCATTGGAAGCTCCTATTTGGGTCTTATATTTGCGTATTTATATTTTATGCCGTCACATTGAATGCTGTTGGATGGACACAATCATTACGATTGATTCCTATGACGCAGTCAAAACCATTAATAGGTATATGTTGGCACTCGAGACTGTTTTCAACAGTTCGATGCAAATTTCACAAAAAATTGCAGAAAAATTGACTTTTAAATGACTTTTTAGGAAGCGCGGTCAGCTTCTTCAGTTGTCTTTTCAGAGTAAATATAAAGTGGTTGAGCTTTTCCCTCAACAACTTCGGGGCTGATAACAACCTCTTCGACGCCTTCTGTGGTCGGAAGTTCAAACATGCTATCCAACAACATGGATTCCATGACAGAACGTAAACCACGTGCACCCGTTTTACGATCGATTGCACGACGCGCGATTGCCTGCAACGCTTCGTCTTTGAAGTTTAGCTTTGTATCTTCCATGTCAAAAAGACGTTGATATTGTTTCACCAAAGCATTTTTTGGCTCAGTCAAAATCCGCACAAGTGCCTTTTCATCTAAATCTTCAAGAGTTGCAATAACAGGCAAACGACCAACAAATTCAGGTATCAGACCAAATTTAAGTAGATCTTCAGGCTCAAGAGTTTTCAGCAAATCACCTGTTGATTTACTTTCAGGCTGAGAAACATTAGCGCCAAAGCCAATAGATGTTTCACCACCACGACGGGAAATAATTTTCTCCATACCGGCAAAAGCACCACCGCAAATAAACAGGATATTGGTTGTATCAACTTGAAGGAATTCCTGCTGAGGGTGCTTCCGACCGCCTTGAGGTGGAACTGAGGCAACTGTGCCTTCCATAAGTTTTAGCAAAGCTTGCTGAACGCCCTCACCTGAAACGTCGCGGGTGATAGACGGGTTATCCGCTTTACGGCTAATTTTATCAACTTCATCAATGTAAACGATGCCGCGTTGGGCGCGCTCAACATTATAATCGGCAGCCTGAAGCAACTTGAGAATAATATTTTCTACATCCTCACCAACATAACCGGCCTCAGTCAAGGTCGTGGCATCTGCCATGGTAAAAGGAACATCAAGGATTTTAGCAAGTGTTTGTGCAAAAAGGGTCTTACCGCAACCGGTTGGACCAATCAGCAAAATATTGGATTTGCTGAGTTCAATCTCAGAATTTTTGGCACTATGGTTAAGGCGCTTGTAATGGTTATGCACAGCAACCGACAAAACGCGCTTAGCGTGCGCTTGACCGATAACATAATCCTCAAGGACATCATGGATTTCCTGAGGGGTCGGAACACCCTCGGACGTTTTAAGCATGGAAGATTTGTTCTCTTCACGGATAATATCCATGCAGAGTTCAACACATTCATCACAAATGAATACGGTTGGACCAGCAATCAACTTGCGAACTTCATGCTGGCTTTTGCCGCAGAAAGAACAGTAAAGAGTGCTTTTGCTATCGCCTGTTCCACCAACTTTGCTCAAGTTTAGCTCCTGCTTATTTGTTATTCGTGAGGGCCTCATGTTTGGAGACCGAAAAATTTTTGAATGGATACGCTTTGAATACCATAAGGTCTAACGAATCACCCTTCAAACATTCCTCAAACTAACTCAACTGTCAATCTAAGAATGTAAATGGTTTTAACCATTTAGCTTTATTCTGACTCTTCCTTAACGGCTTCACGCTTATCAACAACAGTGTCAATAAGACCAAAGTTCTTTGCTTCTTCAGCAGTCATAAATGTGTCGCGCTCCAAAGCGTCTTCGATTGTTTTCAAATCCTGCCCTGTATGCGTACAATAAATTTTATTGAGACGTGTGCGCATATCAAGAATTTCTTTGGCGTGACGTTCAATATCGGAGGCCTGCCCCTGAAAGCCGCCGGAGGGTTGATGCACCATTATCCGGGCATTTGGGAGAGCAAAACGCATATTTTCTTCACCAGCACAGAGCAAAAGCGAGCCCATGCTGGCTGCCTGACCGATACACAGAGTGGATACAGGGGGACGAATGTATTGCATTGTGTCATAAATCGCCATGCCCGAGGTCACGACACCGCCGGGTGAATTAATATACATTGAGATTTCTTTTTTTGGATTTTCAGCCTCAAGAAACAGCAACTGTGCCGTTATCAGGCTTGCCATGTAATCTTCAATCGCGCCCGTAACAAAAATAACACGCTCTTTTAAAAGTCGGGAATAAATATCATAGGCACGTTCGCCGCGATTGGTTTGTTCAACCACCATGGGAACCATCGTGTTCATGTAAGTATCAACAATATCGTTCATCTATCTATCCTCTAAATGCTTAAGAGCAACTTCTGCAAATGGTTAACATGCACGCGAACACATGACTATATTATTCACGTCACTTAGACGCAAAAAAACAAAAGGCAAAGATTGCGAATAATTACTTATCTTCTTTTTT